>ERZ773133.119-NODE-119-length-110520-cov-9.023347_pt1 | contig 110520 bp, 114 predicted proteins | sample MGYA00580861_ERZ773133 | MGnify/ENA primary metagenome ERZ773133 (study PRJEB29015, sample SAMEA2737844) | human gut metagenome | biome: human gut; feature: human-associated habitat; material: faeces | place: China | collected 2012 ...
CCGCGACCCCCTCCTTGGCAAGGAGGTGCTCCACCACTGAGCCACTCGCGCATATATTCACTTGCGTTCTTTTCTCTAATGACGAACGCAAGTGTTATTCTACATGCTTTTACTTAACTTGTCAATAGAATTTTTGAATTTTTTTATATTTTTTTAAAATCTTCAATCAGGCTGCCAAATACATTCAATGCATCCTGTATAACATCCGGCTTTGACATGTCAATTTTACAAAGTGAAAGAAGCTCAATCGGATGCATGCTGCTTCCTCCTTTAAGAAATTCCCTGTAACCATGAAGAACTTCTTTATCACCATTTATAATCTTTGTAGCTATGGCAACTGCTGCCGAAAATCCTGTTGCATACTGATATACATAAAATGGCGTATAAAAATGAGGTATTCTGGCCCACTCATATGCAATCTCTTCATCTATAACCATATCTTTGCCGAAATATTTTTCATTAAGTTTTTTATATGTGCCACAGAGCGATTCTGCATTGAGAACTTCTCCATCCTGTGCCATGCGGTGTGTAATCATCTCAAACTCTGCAAACATTGTCTGTCTGAAAAGTGTACCTTTAAACTGTTCAAGATAATGTCCGTAAAGATACTTTTTCTCCTCATCCGACCGGCTGTGTTTCAAGAGATAATCTATAAGTATTACCTCATTGCATGTCGATGCAACTTCCGCAACAAATATCTTATATCCTGCATAAGTATATGGCTGTGTCTCATTTGAATAATACGTATGCATTGCATGGCCTGTCTCATGGATAAGTGTAAATATGTCATTGAGCGTCTCTGTATAATTGAGAAATATATAAGGATGTGTTCCATATGCTCCCCACGAAAATGCACCGCTTCTCTTGCCGTCATTTTCGTATACATCTACCCATCCGCTCTCATATCCTTTTTTTACCTGTGAAACATAATCATCACCGAGTATTTTAAGTGCATCAAGAACAGTCTCTTTTGCATTTTCATATGAAACTTTTACCGTATAATCAGATGTGAGCGGTGCGTATATATCATAAAAATGAAGCTCATCGACACCAAGTGTCTTTTTTCTTAATGATACATAATCATGCATTTTATCAAGATTATTATTGACTGTATCTATAAGATTGGTATACACACTCTCCGGTATAAATGAACCTGACAGATACATCTGAAGTGTAGACTCATAATTTCTTGCATTTGCAAAAAACATTGCCTGCTTCACGTTGCCATAGTATGACGCTGCCAGCGTATTAATATATGACTTGTACTGTCTGTAAAGTGCATAAAAAGCCTCTTTTCTTACATTTCTGTCCCTGCTTTCCATAAATACAGAAAATCCTGCACTTGTAAGCTCTTTCTCATCGCCATGTTCATCATGTACTTTTCCAAACTTTACATCTGCATTATTAAATTTTGAAAAAATATCAGAAGGACTGTCAGCCATCTGTGATGCCATTGCAAGCAGCTTTTCCTCTTTTTGTGAACATGTATGCTCTTTTTTAGCAAGCATATCACAAAGAAGATGCCTGTATGGCTTTATCTTGTCACTGTCAAGAAATCGTGCGACTTTGTCATCATCAGCTGCCATTATCTCCGGCACAAGAAACGAATATTTTTCACTCATCTTTACTGCGAGCATCTGTGCTTTGCCGGACATCTGCTGATAAGTGCCATCAGATGTATCTTCATAATACCTCATAAATGCATATACATACAGTCTCTCAGTTATATAATCGTCTTTTTCAGATTCTGAAAGTGCATCCACAAGTGTATCGGCACTGTCCATCACACATCCTTCAAAGCTGCTCTTTTCCTGTGTGCTTTTCAATGCTTTTTCATAATCATTATTCCACAGTTCATCGCTGCTATACAAATCTTTGACACTCCATTTGTATTCGTCTGATATTTCACTTCTTTTCAATTATGCCACACTCCATATCTTTTATTTATCTATTTATCCTCAGGAAGATATACCGAACAAGCTATTGCCAGTGCTCCATATCCAATATGGCATGCAACACTTAAAGACAGCGGATCCATATGAAAATCAAGCTGTGGGTATTCTTCCTTAACAATCTCTGCCCATTCTTCTGCCTCTTCACGGTTGCCTGCATATGCAGCCTCCATATGTACTCTTCCTTTTTTGAAACTGTCAGCAAATCTTTTTTCCATATCATCTGCCATTGCTTTTAACATAATCTTCTTAGCTGATGCCTTTCCTCTTGCTTTTGCATAAGCATCAAGCTTTTCTCCCTGTATCTGTAATACAGGATTAAGTCTTAAAACTGTTCCTATTGCTGCAGCGGCTGGCGTAATTCTTCCGCCTTTTTTAAGATATTTTAATGTGTCAAGTGTTATATATATGCTTGATTCCATCTTTTCTCTTTCAAGAATCTCTTTTATCTCAAGAGCACTGTAACCCTTTTTTGCAAGATTAAGTGCATCAATTACTGACTGTCTCTGCGTAACTGATATTCTCTGGTTATTGACTACATGAACCTTTCTGTCATACTCATCAGCAAGCATTGTAGCTGTCTGGCATGTTCCTGAAAGCCCGCTTGACATCGGTATGAATACTATCTCATCATAATCTTTCAAAAGCTTGTCAAAATATTCCTGAAGTTCCCCGACTGAAGGCTGCGATGTTGAAATATCAGCATCTTCCTGCAGTTTTTTGTAAAACTCTTCCTGTGTAAGATTGATATCTTCAAAATATTGCTCACCATCAATAAAAAACGGCATAGGAATTACCGTAACTCCCATTTCTTTAGATTGTGCCTGTGTTATGCCACTATTGCTGTCTGTAAGTATTGCAACTTTGCCCATATTTGCTTTACCCCTTTATTTATAATAATCTTCATAATAATCAATTTATCTTGTATATTGTACCTTACTTTTTATTTTGCTACAATACATTTATTCAAATTTTCAACATAAAAGCAGGGGAATTGGTAATATGACACAGATTATAAATGATTTTATAGATAAAAACGGATTTGATGCACCTTATGACATTGATGATACATGTATTACATCTTGTACCTTTGACAACGGCTGTCTTATCGGCTTTTGTGCAATCCGCGGAAATGAACTGACCGGCTTTGTTGCAGATTCTTACAGACATCATGGAATATTCAGCCGTCTTGTCAGAACCGCCGCTGACAAGTTTTTTGCCAAAAACAGCGACAGTTTTTTGTACTTTGAAGCACCTTCATTTTATGAATCACTCATTAAAAAACACGACAATATAAAATATTATTACAGTGAATATCTTATGGAACTGGATTTTAATGATTATACACGTTTAAAATGTGCTGTTCCTAAGGGATTGCATGAATATGAATCGTTTTTTTCAGATGATAATACTGATTATCTTTTATACATGAATGATGATGCGGCCGAGCCATGTGCGGTTTGTTCCATTGACTATGGCGAAAAACAGACCTGCATATATGATGTATATGTTGATGAAGATATGCGTAATAAAGGGGTTGGAACTTTTTTTATTGCCAATCTTTTAAATGATTATTTTGAAGACAATAAAAATCCGCTTGTTTTACAGGTCAGCAGCAAAAATGCCGCAGCCGTGAAGTTATACAAAAAAGCCGGATTTAATATAACTGAACAGCTTGATTACTGTGCGTTATACAAAAACCCGGCTTAATACTTTTAGCTAATATCCAGATTGCCTATTTTGACGCAATTACGTCTGTCATATCATACATTCCTGCCGGCTTTCCTGCAAGGAACTTGGCAGCTTCTATCGCACCTTTGGCAAATACTGATTTTGAATATGCCGTGTGAGTGAATTCTATAACTTCATCCTCACCGGCAAATATTACATCATGAACACCTACGATTGTTCCGCCACGGACTGCACTGATTCCGATTTCTTTAGGGTCACGCTTTTTATGTTCCTGGCTTCTGTCATATTTATAATAGTATTCGTCTCCGGCAACCTCTTTGATTGCATCTGCGAGTGCAAGTGCTGTACCGCTCGGTGCATCAAGTTTCTGGTTGTGGTGTCTTTCAACTATCTCTACGTCATAACCTGATGGTATAAATACCTTTGCGGCATCCTGTAAAAGTTTGAAAAGTGTATTGATACCAAGTGACATGTTAGCTGATTTTAATACAGCAACTTTACATGCACTCTCTCTTACTTTGTCAAGCTGTTCCTTTGAAAGACCTGTAGTACATACAACAACAGGAATCTGTTTTTCCACACAATAGTCAAGAAGTGCATCTTCTGCTTTAGCAGATGCAAAATCAATGACTGCGTCTGCCTTTACATCACAGTCTTTAATTGACGCAAATACAGGATATGTGTTATGTCCGTCATCAAACGGGTCAATTCCTGCTACTATTTCTATATCATCATCTTTACTTACAAGGTCTGTTATAACTCTGCCCATATGGCCGTTACAGCCATGCATTATTACTCTGGTCATCTGTCTGCTCCTTATTTTCTGCTGTTTATATTATATTTTAATTATAACTGCTGCATTTTATTTGCTGTTTATGCAAGAATGCCATAATTTTTCATTGCTTTTTTAAGTCTTTCAAGATTTGCATCTTCCATTGGGCAAAGAGGCATTCTAAGTGGTCCTACTTCCATTCCCATAAGGTTAAGTGCATGCTTTACAGGAATCGGATTAACTTCACAGAACAGAGCATCTACAAGTTCAAGTACCTCAAACTGCATCTTTGCACTTCCTGCAACATCACCTGCAAAAAACTTTGCACATATATCATGTGTCTGCTTTGGTGCAACATTTGACAATACTGAAATTACACCCTTTGCACCGATTGACATAAGCGGAACGATAAGTCCGTCCTCGCCTGAATACATATCAAGGCATCCTTCTGCAAGTGCCATTGTCTTTGTCTCCTGTGCAAGATTGCCTGTTGCAGCCTTGATTGCAACGATATTATCTACTTCCTTTGCAAGCTTTACTGCTGTCTCCGGCTGGATATTACAGCCTGTTCTTCCCGGAACATTATACATTATAATCGGAAGGTCGATTGACTTTGCTACTGCTGTGTAATGCTCTATAAGACCTTTCTGTGTTGCTTTGTTATAGTAAGGTGTAACAACAAGACACGCATCTACTCCTGCTTTCTGTGCTTCCTGTGAAAGGTATATTGCTGTTTCTGTACAGTTTGAACCTGTACCTGCAATAACAGGAACTCTCTTTTTAACATAATCAGCAGTAAATCGGATTGTCTCTATGTGCTCCTCATGTGTGAGTGTTGAAGCTTCACCTGTTGTTCCGCATACAACAATGGCATCAGTTGAATTATTTATCTGATAATCAAGGAGTTCTCCCATTTTATCATAATTTACCTCACCGTTTTCTTTCATAGGTGTTACTATCGCAACGCCTGCACCTGTAAATATTGCCATCTTTTCCTTCTTTCTGCTGTAATACAGCTTTTCAAAACATAATTCAGAACAAAAAAGCCGGTCACGCAATGGACCAGCTTTTGATTATCATATAGATTATAATCTGTACGTAGCTCTCCATCTGCTGATGACAGTCGCAAAGCTATTGACTTTACGCCCAGCAAAACATCTGCGGCCGACATTTTACTTCGGCATCGTTTCCTTTCTTCCCTGCTTCAACTGCCTGCCGCGGCATCCATAGGAATACTGATAAACAATGCGACCTCTACTTAAATTATCTGATTTATGTTGACTATATCACTTAACACTTTTGATGTCAACTTATGGCGTTAAATAATCTTTATGAATTTATTCTATTCTTCGTCTTCAACAAAATCAATCTTACTTACAGACACTTCATAAGCAACTCGCTTCTCTGTCTCTTCCTCGTTGATTTTTTTCGTGTATTCACGGCTCTGGACTCTTCCCTGAACCTGAAGATGGCCTCCAACTTCTATTGTTGATGCGAATCTCGCATTTCGTCCCCATGCGATACATGGTATGTAATCTGATTTGCCATACGGACGATTGACTGCGATTAATATATCGGCTATTTCTCTTCCGAGCGGAGTTTTCCTGTAAATCGGCGGCTTGCATACATATCCGTCAAGATATATCTGATTTGATTTTGACTGTTCCTGCGGCATGTCGTCATCTTCTACAAACTGAAGTTCTCTTACAAATATTGATAGTATCAGTTTGTTTTTAAGTCCCTCATGTCTGTTATAAGAACGGAACTGTCCTGATACTTCAATCTTCATGCCTCTGTAATCTTTTGTCACATCAATAAGCCTTTCAGAAATCATAAGCGGTATGATATCAACCATATCACTAAGTCTGTCAACCGATACATTCACAAGGTAAAAGCCCTCTCCAAATACCTCATGGCTGAATTGGAACTCTGAGACCACCTCTCCAATAATACTAACCCTGTTGTTTTCAATCACCTTATCAAGCATAATGTATTTCTCCCTTCTTTTCCGGATACATCCCCGGTATTGTGCTTTAATTTTGTGTTCTTAAAATGTATATGTATCAGTGATTCAGATTATTACAAAAAAATATGAATTTTTTATGTCCATTTTCACGTTCAAAACACATTTTATAATTTTTTCATATTTTCACAATATAATTTAATAAAATTGTTCCTATAAATATACAATCACTTTTATATGTTCACTATTGTAATTTGGTAATATTGTGATAGAATATAAAAGTTGCTAATTATATCTTACCCGCTATATTCTCTTTTTATTTGGGAATCCTTATATACGGAGATATTGCAGAACTAAGAAAGGACTATAATTATGAAGACAAAGCGTGAAGACATACGTAACATTGCTATTATCGCTCACGTTGACCACGGTAAGACAACACTGGTTGACGAACTTTTAAAGCAGAGCGGTACTTTCCGTGAGAATCAGGAAGTTGCAGAACGTGTGATGGACTCTAATGATATTGAAAGGGAACGTGGTATCACTATTCTTTCAAAAAATACAGCCATCACTTATAAAGACACAAAAATCAATATCATTGATACACCGGGCCATGCCGATTTCGGCGGAGAAGTTGAGCGAGTTCTCAAGATGGTAAATGGTGTTGTTCTTGTTGTTGATGCTTTTGAGGGTGTAATGCCTCAGACTAAGTTCGTACTCCAGAAGGCTCTTGACCTTGACCTGTCAGTTATTGTTTGTATCAACAAGATTGACCGTCCTGAAGCAAGACCTAATGAAGTTATCGACGAAATACTTGAACTTTTCATTGACCTTGATGCCAATGAAGACCAGCTCGACTGCCCATTTATCTTTGCATCAGCAAAATCAGGTTATGCTATGGCAGACCTTAATGATGAAAGAAAAGACATGCAGCCATTATTTGAATGTATCGTTAATAACATTCCGGCACCTGAAGGTGACCCTGATGCTGACACACAGATGCTTATATCTACTATTGATTACAACGAATTCGTCGGCCGTATCGGTGTAGGTAAGATTGATAACGGCAGCCTCAAGGTTAATCAGGAAGTTATGATTGTAAACCATCATGACCCTTCTGTTAAGAAGAGAGTACGTGTAACAAAGCTCTATACTTTCAACGGACTTAACAAAGTTGAGGTAAACGAGGCATCATTTGGTGATATCGTAGCTGTATCAGGTATCGCAGATATCCATATCGGTGATACACTCTGTTCAGTTGACAATCCTGTTGCCATTCCGTTCCAGAAGATTTCAGAGCCTACTCTCTCTATGGACTTTATGGTTAATGACAGCCCTCTTGCCGGCAAGGAAGGCAAGTTTGTAACATCAAGACATATCCGTGACAGACTTTTCAGGGAATTAAATACTGATGTCAGCCTTCGTGTCGAGGATAATCCGGGTTCTGAAAATTCATTCAAGGTTTCAGGACGAGGCGAACTTCATCTTTCTGTTCTTATTGAAAATATGAGACGTGAAGGATATGAATTTGCCGTAAGTAAAGCAGAAGTTTTATATCATACTGATGAGCGTGGCAGAAAGCTTGAGCCAATGGAACTTGCTTATATTGATGTTCCTGACGAATTCTCAGGTTCTGTAATCCAGAAGCTCAGCCAGAGAAAGGGTGAACTTCTTGGAATGACACCTATCAATGGTGGTTATACAAGATTACAGTTCTCTATCCCTTCAAGAGGACTTATCGGTTACCGTGGCGAATTCCTTACAGATACTAAAGGTAATGGTATCATCAATACTTCATTTGAAGGATATGAACCATATAAGGGTGATATTTCATACAGAAAGACCGGTTCCCTTATTGCATATGAAGATGGTGAAGCTGTAACTTACGGTCTTTTCAACGCACAGGACCGCGGTACTCTTTTCATCGGACCGGGTGAGAAGGTTTATGCCGGTATGATTGTCGGCGAAAACCCACGTACAGAGGATATTGAGGTAAACGTATGTAAGACAAAGCACCTTACTAACACACGTTCTTCAAGTGCCGATGAAGCATTAAGACTCGTTCCGCCTAAGATTTTAAGTCTTGAGCAGGCTCTTGATTATATTGATACAGATGAACTTCTCGAAGTTACACCTAATCATTTAAGAATCCGTAAAAAGATTCTTGATTCAACATTAAGATACAGAGCAAATAAAAAATAAAAAAATTTTTAAAATACCACTTTTCAAGGCAATGTTTTTATTGTATAATGCAAATAAATAAAAAACATTCCGTTGATAAAATCCACTGTGATTTTGTCTGGTGAAAATACGCATTACTGGAGGTTATAAGATAATGGAAAGCGATTTAGGAGCAAAAGTTAAAAAGTTAAGAATTTCTCACGGATTAACACAGGAAGATGTTGCAAAGGCACTCGATGTTACTCCTGGATACATCAGCAATGTTGAAAATGGAAGAAACCTTATGACATTAAGAATGTTATCATATTATGCTGAACTTACAGGTGTATCTCTTGATTACCTTGCAGGCAGTGTTGATAAGAGCTATCAGAATACAGCTCTTGACAATGAGATTATGCAGATTGTCCAGAAGCTTGATGCTGATACAAAGGAGAAGCTTATCTCAACTCTTAGAATCTGGGAAAAGAAAGAAGCTTAATTTATCTTTTATAATATTAATGGCTGTGCAGATATTGCACAGCCATTTTTTTCTGAATTTATTAACTCTGGATTTTTTTCATTCTGTAAAACTCACCTTTTAATTCCATAAGTTCATCAAATGTTCCGTATTCAACACAGTGTCCCTCACTTATTACTGCTATTTTATCTGCATCTTTTATTGTTGAGAGTCTGTGTGCAACTATAAATGTCGTCCTGTCTTTTGTAAGATTGTTGAGTGCTTCCTGTATAAGCTTTTCTGATATACTGTCAAGTGCCGACGTCGCCTCATCAAGGACAATTACTCTTGGATTTCTTATAAGTGCCCTTGCTATTGAAACACGCTGTCTCTGTCCACCTGACAATTTACCGCCGTGTTCCCCGACTTCCGTATCAAGTCCGTCAGGCAGGCTCTCAACCAGATCAGTAAGATTTGCCGCCTTAACAGCCTCATTCAGGGCTTTTTCATCAACATTGTCAACTCCATACGTTATGTTGTCTCTGAGCGTTCCTGAGAACAATATGGACGTCTGAGGCACAACTGCAAGGTACTTACGATATGTTCTTAAATCTATATCTTTCATATCATTGCCGTCAAGGAGTACCTGTCCGCTGTCTGCAATGTTAAATCCTATCGCAAGATTAAGTATTGTCGATTTTCCGGAACCCGATTCACCTACGAGTGCTATTGTCTCTCCCGGTGTAACATGAAGGTTAAAATTGTTAAGAACGTGTGCCTCTGAATTATTGTATCTGAAGCATACATTTTTGAAATCAAATTCGCCCTTTACACCGCCAAGCTTCTTCTTTCCTTCGTTATGTTCAATATCATCAGCAAGAAGGACTTCACCAATAGAATTTACTGACTCAACGCCCTTCGCTATTGTCGGTATGAGTGTTATAAATGCAGATACCTGATTTACTATTGTTGCAAAATAACTCTGGTAAAGCGTTATATCACCGGCAAGTATGTTTCCTTTTAATGCAAGAATTCCTGTAAATGCAAGACATAATACCTGGAATATCTGGAATATTGCCCAGCCTACAGAACCAAACAGCGACTGGATAACATCAAGTTTGTAACCTTTTTCAGCAACCGTAAACAGCTGGTTGCTCATTCTTTGTATCTCTTTTTCTTCAAGTGCATGTGCCCTCGTAACCGGAATAAGTTCAACCATTTCCATTACCTGGGCGGATGTCTCTTCCATTTCATGCCTGAACTCATAATTACGCTTTCTCATTATATTCCTGAAAAATACCATTGTAAGTGCCGCAAGCGGTGTTGTTACAAGGAAGAACAAAAATACAACAAGACTTTTTGAAATTGTAACCGCCAATGCCACCGATATATTGAGTGCAATATTGAGCGTGCTGATTAAAAGCTGTGTGGAAAGCATCTCAACCGCTTCAACATCACGCATTATCTTCGACTGCAGTCGTCCTGACTGTGTCTCTTTGTGATATGAAATTGAAAGCTGCTGGAGTTTTCTTACAAGTGCTTTTCTAAGTCCCGTCTCAGCGTAACGCGTCGCAAGTGACTTGTACCTTGTATACATATAATTGGTTGGTACATTAAGTATTATAAGTCCTATCATTATTATTGAATAGAATATAGTGTTCTGGTATGTATCGGGACTGTGCGTTGTCACATCGTTAATTATATTGGCTGTTACAATAGGCAGCACCCATACAGGGCAGTGCTTTATGAAAAAGAAAAACACTGCCGCAGCAAATTTGTGATAGTTGCCTTTATAAAGCCGTATGAGTATTATAAGCGGATGCTTTTTATGTTTTTTGTAACATTCGATAAACCAGTTATCAACATCAATTCCTTTAGGTGCATGTAAATTCATTTTTTTCACCACTTATTTTATAATTTTGTCAACATTTCCAGTTACTACAGGTTCCCCTTCACATCCTGTAATATTTACATTTTTAAGTATAAGTTCTTTGGCATTATTTATTATAAGCCCCTGTTTTACTGCCTCATCACATCCAAGCATCATCGCAGCGACACCCGGTTTTGCATCCTTAGCATATGTAAAATCAATATTTTCAAATGTAAGCTTTTCAATCTTGCTTTCAGGTAATCCATAAATATAAGCTCCTGCTACATGGCAGTTTGACGCTTTTATATTCTTAAATGTAAGACGCTTGATTGACGGTGTTCTGTCATCGACAGGAAGCGGCTCTTTTGAACCAACATAATTAGTCTTTCCGTCAGGATCACAGAAATAAAAACTGTTTACAACAAATGGCGTCATTACATTATCCATATCAATATTTTCAAATGAAATATCATCAAGAACTGATAATTTGCCTCTGCCTCGTCTTGTCTTTACACGGAGACCTCTGTCTGTATTCATAAACAGGCAGTCCGTAATATGAACATTCTTTACACCGGCAGCAATCTCACTTCCGACTGTTACGGCACCGTGTCCGTCTCTCATGCAACACTGTCTTACAGTCATGTCTGATGTCGGAATCTCGTATTTGCGTGCCTGATATATCTTTCCTGATTTTATAGCAATACAGTCATCACCAACTGAGATATATGTACCGAGTACAAGTACATCCTGGCAGCTCTCAGGATCAAGTCCGTCTGTGTTATGTGAATTGGCAGGATTCTTAATCTTTACATCTATGAATTTGAGGTGGTTGCTGAAATATGGATGTATTGTCCATGATGGAGAATTCTGTACTGTTATTCCGTGCATCATTACATTATTGCAATGGTTGATGAAAAATAATCTCGGTCTCCATGCTGTATTTCTTATTTTGCAGTTATTCCACCAGTTTTCAAATGTCGTATTGCCATCAATTGTACCTTCACCTGTAATAACTACATTTTCTGCATTAATTCCGCAAAGAATTGCCGAAAAACAGTCAAGCGGATTTCCTTCCCATGAACCCAGATTATATTCTTCTTTCTCATCATATGATTCAATAACACCCGGAAGTATCGGGAATTTGTCTCTTTCTGTAAATGCAGATAATACCGCTCCTTTTGCAAGTTCAAGTGTTAAATCGCTTTTTAAAAATACACTTGAAACCTTATATTCACCTTCCGGAACAAGGACTCTTGAATCCTTAGGGCATGCCATAATTGCACACTGGATTGCATTTGTATCATCATGCACACCATCGCCCAATGCACCAAAATCGCGTACATTTAATGTTACAAATTCATATTTTGTATGAATATTTACCTCGTTTGTTTTCTGACCATTGTATACAGCATACACATTGTAATCTGTGTCAGGTTTTAAATCAAAAAGTGATGTTATAACCTTATTACTTTCCATATATTTTTCGTCATTGACATATATATCATACTGCGATTCTGTATAAAATTTTCCTGATTCAGTAAGCTCTAAAACAGCACTTCTTGCTGTATTTGTAACTAATTTTAACTCCATAATCTGCCTCCGTTATTACGTCCATAATCCTGATAATCTCTGTTCCTTACTGCCTCGCTGTAGCACAATGCAAACTCAGCTGCATCTTTTTCTGACACATCACTATATTTTTCATATATTTCAAGTGCTGCATCTTCATATTTTTCTGTCAGAACCGCTTTCATACGGCAGCCTTTGAGCAATGCATATGCAAATACAAGTTCATATGAAGCTTTTGCAGGATTTTTTTCTGCACCGGAAATACCTGTCGCAAGAACATCTTTTACTGTCTCTTTATAATAATTCATAAGCTGTCTGTATATCTCATAGAGTGCCTGATCCATGACTTCCATTGTATCAATAAGTGCTGCACTGTAATAACATAATGCTTCAAGTGCATCACTGTCCCCGGATGCTTTGCTGGATGTATTTTTATACAAATCTTCATGAATTACATTATACTGTGCAATTATGTCATTATAATGTTCTTTTCCATCATCTCTTGTCTCATAATTCATATAGAATACCTGACTTGCATATGTCTGGCAAAGACATGCTTTTCCGTCAACATCCGTAAAATATCCTTTTTCACTTCTCTTCTGTGAATTAAGCTGTGCTGCCATCTTTATTGCAGCCTTTTCATATTCATCTTTTCCTGTGTAATCTTTTGCTGCATATAATACATTGGCCAGCAACAGATTAGTCAAATCATTATCATTTCCTGCAAATCCTTCTTCGATACCGCAGTCACAGCATTTATCAATGCCTTTTACAAGAAACTCTCCAAACTTCTCGTTTTTTGTGGCAAAATAAACTTTTGCAGCACTGTTTAAAATCATTGCCTTATTCCAGTTATCAGTTTTTTTCAAATCAACTGATGACATTTTTTCAAGCAGGCTGTCTTCTAATTTTTCATTTCTTTCTATTGTCATGTCCTGTCTCCTTTATAATGTTTTATAATTAAAGAAATCAAATTCGCCATATATTACATCGCTTCCGTGATTTCCTGCATCATCTGTGTATTCCTGTCCAAATGAACCGGCATATGCGTACATTCCAATCATTGCACCTGTAAAACGCTTGCCTTTCTTTAACCCTTCATCGCAGAGATAATATACGTTATCAAGCACATCAACAGTAGTATAATTTAATCCGTCATAGCTGTATGAAAATGTTCTTGTAAGATAATTTGTCTCTGTTTTCAGATACACATATTCTTTACTGAAATCCAGCTCCGCAGATTTACCTTCTTTATATCCGTCGATATATTCTGCGACTTTTACAAGCAGTCTTGGATTTTCTTCTTTTGTTGTAAATATACCAAATTTCAAAAATGTATTTTCGTCATAATAGCATGTCATTCCAACATCCTGTCCCGGATAAATCTGAGGCATTCTTAACTTACATACCGCCTCAAACCTGAAGTTCTGCTGTCTTCTTAACAGAATATTTTTTGCATGCATTGAATTGAGGTCATAACGGCTTCCTTTAACTTTGACATATGAATTCTCAAGAACTATTCCATCAAACTCCGGTGCTCTTGGAAACATCCAGTCTGAACTTAACCAGTCATTGTCAAAATCATCATCAAGACTGGATTCCCATATACACTCCGGTAAATCCGGTTTTATCTGCAATGTCGAAGGTCCGTTAAGTGAGTTGACAACCGGCCATCCGTCCGCAGTCCACTCAATCGGGTCAATTGCCGTCTCTCTTCCAAGCAGGCTGTAACCGTCACCTATTTTTCTTCCACACAGATAGACCATATACCACTGTCCGTTCTGCGTGCATACAGGCTTACCATGTCCGCACCTTTGAATTATTGCATTTTCATCATTCTGACGCATTATAGGGTTATATGGGCATGGCTTGTATCTGCCCATCAGTTCGCGGCTTCTTGAAACAGTAATTCTATGTCCCGGTCCTGTTCCACCCTCTGCTTCAAACAGATAATAATATCCGTCTTTCTTTAAAAGATGCGGTCCTTCAGGTGCTCTTTTATTATCACCATAATAAAGAAGATGTGCTTCTCCAATCTGGCGTGTCGCATCATCACTTAAAGGCAGTATTCTTGCACCTCTATTTAAAAGCATATATCTTTTCCCATCATCATCTGTAAAGATTGATGGGTCTATTCCGTCTTCATCTATTATCGCAGGCTTGCTATATGGACCTTCAGGCTTATCTGAGCTTACAACTATCTGTTTTCTGTATATAGTTCCGTCGTCATTAAGACGATATGTTGCTGTTATATAAAACTTTCCATTATAATACGAAATATCCGGTGCCCAATATCCTCTTCCACCTTCAAGATTATCAAGTGCTGCCCATTCCGGATTAGTAATCGCATATCCTATTATTCTCCAGTGTATCAAATCTTTTGATTCTGATACCGGTATACACGGAAAATAGATAAATGAAGAATTAACCATATAATATGTATCTTCGACCCTCACTATCGATGGGTCAGGATAAAATCCTGTTCTTATCGGATTGCGGTATAAATCATTATACTTTGCTCCTATTTCTTCTTCAAAATAACTCTGCAGGTCAAAGAACTTATTATTTACCGCTATGTCTATTGGCGTTACAAGATTATTATCACCTGTGAGCGGTGACAATCCAACTCTTTCCACAAGATAACGGCAGACCTCAACGCTTCCTGAAAGTGCTGCATAATGAAGCATATTCTTATGTTCATTGTCTGTAATATCCATACTTGCTCTCGAATACTCAACTATGTATCTTACAAGTGCAAGATTTCCGGTCTTCGCCGCAAGCAGTGCCATAAGCACACCATTCTCATCTTTTTCATCAATAAGATTAGGTTCTTCTTCAAGAATACGCTTTACTTCGCTTATATTCTCAAGATAAATGGCATCTCTGATTGTACCCATACTCCGCCTCCTTTTTAAATATGTAATTCAACTAGTTATTTAAGTATACCGCATAAATACAGTATTTTCTACATATTAATATTAATTTATATACTCTTTTACAGAAAAAAAAGGCGAACCTGCATTAACAGATTCGCCTTTAAAAAATCTTAAATAAACCGGGAATTACTCCTTAACGGCACCGATATTAACACCCTGTACGAAGTATTTCTGGCAGAATGGGTAAATAATTGCGAATGGTAAAATCGCAACAATAACCGAAGCACTAGAAATTGTATTAGGGTCAACAGCGTCATCATTAGGAATATCACTATCCATAACCATGTTACGAAGTTTAATCTGAAAGTTGAATAACTTATCCTTGTTGATGTAAATCTTGAAGTTAGTATAATCGTTCCAGAACTGTACAGCAAACATCAAACCGATTGAAGCAAGAGCTGCCTTTGAAAGAGGAAGTACAATCTTAAAGAAGATACCCATTGGAGAGCAGCCATCAATCTTGGCGGCCTCAAATAGAGCCTCTGGAATACCTTCAAAGAAGTTCCTCATAAGTACCAGGTTATATACGTTGATTGACAATGGTAAAATAACTGACCAGAGTGTATTAAGCAAATGTAACTGCTTCATAACGAGGTACTTAGGAATCATACCACCATCGAAAATCATTGTGAAAAGTAACATATATGCGAAGAAATTTCTTCCTGGCATTTCCCACTGAATTAATACATAACCACCTAATGTTACAAGTAACAAACCGAGGAATGTACCAACGATTGTAACGATACATGAGATACCGAATGGTCTATATAAAGCAACTCGGGTAACGATAGCTCTATAACCACCCCATGTAAACATTGTTGGAACCCACTTAAAACCATAAGCAGATCTTGCATCAAATGAATCAATGATTACCTTCCAGATAGGTAACATGATTGCTAATGAAATCAAAATAAAAATCAAACCATTTACAAGTGGGAAGATTTTGAATTTTTTCTTTTTCTTTGTAACTACAACTGAATTATCACTCATTATCTATCCCTCCTTATACAATACCACGTCCGCGGACTTTCTTACTAGCGTAGTTACAACTAAGTACGAGAATCATTCCGACAAACGATTTAAATAAACCTACCGCAGTAGTATAACCATAATCTGAGTTACCACTTGAGAATGTCTTACGGTATACATATGTCTGTAATACTTCGGCAACATCCAATACGGCATTGTTCATAGTAACGAAAACAGATTCAAAAAGGTTCATAACCTTAGCAAGGTTAAGAATGAATACTGTAATGATTGTGTTTGCTAATGCAGGAAGTGTAATATAGATAAGTCTCTTCCAACGGTTAGCACCATCAATCTGGGCTGCTTCATATAAATCAGGGCTGATACCTGACAATGTAGCAAGGAAAAGGATTGTTCCCCAACCTGTATCTTTCCAAACATTCATTACATAGAATGTTCCTCTCCAATACTTAGAGTCACCAAGGAAATAGATTGGTTCATTAATCATATTAGCTTTAAGTAAAAGGCTGTTTACAACACCTGTTACGTTAGGATCAAGAATCATCTTGAAAACTGATGCAACTACAACCCATGACATGAAGTGAGGCAGATAAACGATTGTCTGTACTGTCTTCTTAAATCCGAGTGAAACAATCTCATTTAAAAGAAGTGAGATAATAACAGCTGCACCTGTATTTAAAATCAACTTAATAATCGAAAGAATTAATGTGTTTCTAAATGCTGTCCAGAAATAAAGGTCATTAGTGAACATCTGAACGAAATGCTTGAGACCTACATAGTAAGGTCCTGCAATAACATATTTTGTGAATGCATAACGGCATCCAGCCATTGGCCAGTAATTAAAGAGAATAATCATGATTAATACTGGTAAGAACATGATATAGAAGCCACGGTAATAATACATTGTCTTCCATACACTCTTGTTAATTGAGTTAGAAAGATATCTTGAATCAACGCCAAGATCTTTCTTGAAATACTTCATAATATCAATGAAGCAGCCAGCGATTGCAAGAATATAACCTACAATCAATACGTAGACACCTAAACCTAAAACGTATTTAGCGTCATCTGAACCATTACCAGATGATAAAAGATTAGTAAGAGAATAAATATCATATTTATTTCTTCCGTAGTAACCTCTGAAGTTAACAGCAACTAAAGAGATAACAAATATAACTGCTGAAATTGCTGTCGGTATAATTGAGAGCACATCCTTCTTTAAAACAAGAAGAATAATAGCAGCTATAATAGCAATCATGAACAGATACCACATAACAGGGGCATCAATGTTCATATAACTGTAGGCATCAGAAATATCACTTGAATTCTGAACGAAAGGCAAAAGCCCGCCTATAAAAGCAATTACTAAACCTATTATAGCAATTACCTTGAGGTTGCCTGATTTCTTACCTACTAATGCACCACATCTCGGGCACACTTTTGCATGCTTTGGTAATTCTGTGTTACAAGACTTACATTGCATCTTCATACCTTCTTTCCTAATATTTTTGTTTAATTCTAAGCCTACATCTGTATGATTAATAAGCTAAAAATCAGAATCCGACCTTCCGGATGAACCAATGCCACCCGGAAGTGGATTCTTAAAGGTTGGTAATTAAATTACCTATATAATATCTTTTAAAATATTATCTTAAATTATTTAGACTTCTTTGTCTCATTTAATGACTTAAGAACAGCTTCTACTGCTGTACCAACTCTATCCTTGTAGAGCTTCATACCTTCTTCAACAGTCATGTTACCAAGTGCAACTTCTGAAATAACCTTATTTCTTGTTGTATTGATATCTGTGCTGTTTTCACCAAGTGTCTCTGTCATAGGAAGTGGAGTAGCAACTGTAGAGTTCTTAGCGAAGAATTCACCATTTTTCTTAGCTGCTTCAGTCATCTTAGCCTCACCAGGATCAGCTGTCTTGAACTTAGCAAGAGAAAGGATTGGATCAATGTGGTTCTTAGACATTAATGTTCCTGGCTTTTCTGGAGATGGAAGGAAGTGGAACTCGCCTTCTTTGTACTCAAATGTACCCTTATTATCAGCAAGTGTTACTGTCTCCTCCTTGTCATCCCAATGAGTACCCTTAGCACCGTAAGTCCAAGCTGTCTGGATGTCGCCACCATCAAGCATTGTGTCGATGAAGTACTTGAAGATACCTTCTGGATTCTTAGCACTTGTTGTGATACACCAAGCTGGTGCAATTCTTTCTACGTATGTACCAAGTTCCTTAATAGGATTGATAGCAATAAGATCTGTAGGAAGACCCTTAGACTTAAGGTTTGTCATTAATGTGTTAGCCCATGTACCAGCCCAGTATGAGAATACACCAGATTCTGAAGAAGCATCTGTTGAAAAGAACTTGTTACGAGCATCTGTTGTCTTCTGACCAAGTGTAGCCTTATCAATTACGCCATCTTTAACAGCATTCTGAATTCTCTGAAGAGCATCCTGCATAGCTTTTTCTGAGAAACCATCTACATACTTTCCTGAAGAATCTTTGTAGAATGTGTAGTTAGCCTGCTGATAGAATTCTGGAAGGTAGTTTGTGTAAGGAGCTTCTGTTGAAATGAAGTCAGGAGCTGAAATTACATAATGACCTTTCTTAGCAGCTAACTGCTTTAAGATACCATAGTATGTGTTGAAGTCCATAGTAACGCCGTCAACCTTTGATACATCAATGCCAGCATCATCAAGCCAAGCCTTCTTGATGTATGTACAGCAACCATTACCACGGTATGGAGAGAAACCATACATAGCCTTTGTTCCGTCTTCGCCATTAACAAGTAATGCTGAAAGAACGTTCTCAGCTGTATCGATAAGTCTGCCTGACTTCTTTGTCTCTGAAGAGTTCCAAGCATCTGTCATGTTCCAAAGGAAACCGTTAGCTGCATAAAGAGCATAGTAATCAGATGAAAGAAGAACTACATCAGGAATGCTATCACTGTTGAATGCATTAGAAACTGCATCATAGTAATTACTGTGGTCAGGACGTACCCATTCGATTTCAAGGCCTGTTAAGTCGCCAAGATATTTGTAGAATGCCTGTCCGCCGTTAGCTTCTGTAACGACTGTAGAGTCGCACATAACTGTAAATTTGTCTGGCTTTGTTACTTCTTTGTTTGAAGAAGCGTTGTTGTTTGAACCACCATTGTTGTTGTTACCACATGCAACAAGGCTCATTACTGATGTAAGAGTAAGACCTACAGCAGTAAGTTTCTTAACTGTTTTTTTCATAAACCTATAAACCCTCCTTATTGGTTTTATGGGGCAAGCCCCACGGTCAATTTTTTTGACAAAAGTATAATAGCATTTTTGTACTATTTTAACAAGAGGATTTTGAACAATTATTGTATTTTTTTTGTACATTTTGTGAAAACCCAGCATTCATGCGGCTTTCCACGTTCATATTTTTTTCATATTTTTTAATTTTTTATGTACAAATTGCCCAAAATATACTTCATGTAATGTTTTTTAACCAGTCGGCATTGTATTTTTTATGTAAATTTTGCACTATCATAACTCTCTTTTATGATTTTTTTACATCAATTTTACAACAAAGTGCCCAAATTTTATTAATTTAATTTCTGTTTTGTGCTTTATTACCATTGTTAACCCAATATTAATTATTGCTTGTCAATATTTGCACCATTCCGTCATAAATACCAAAAATCACATTGTCATTTTTAACAATTTCAAGGCGTCCGGCAAATGCGTCCGCCACAGCTTTCTGAAAATGTGCATACTCAGACTCTTCTATAATCATGTTTATATGGACATTTTCACCATACTCGGTGTCCGTTATTATTATATTTCTTTCCATACACATGTACTGTATTTTTCCGAAACTGTTATAGTCAGCATCTATCTGTGCCTGTATGCCTTTTTTAACTTCCATGATGCCTGATGCTTCTATTCCCGATTTGGCTGCTTCTGAATATGCCCTTATCAGGCCGCCTGTTCCCAGAAGTGTTCCGCCAAAGTATCTTGTCACAATTATAAGGCAGTTTGCTATACCACTTTTATCAAGTACATCGAGTATTGGTTTTCCTGCTGTTCCTGAAGGTTCTCCATCATCACTGAATCTTTTTATTTCGTTATTATTTCCTATTATATATGCGTAACAGTGATGCCTTGCATCCCAATACTTCTTTTTGGTTTCATTTATATAATATAATGCATCTTCTTCATTTTCTATATTATATACGTCACCAATAAACCGGGATTTTTTTTCTGTTATCTGTGCACTTCCGTCTTTATGTACTCTTTTCAAAATTGCTCTCCTTTTGCAAGATGCAGTATTTTCTATTCAGATTATGCCTGTACTTATTTCTTTTGTCAAACTATTAATAATTCGTGATAAATCATTTTACTTGAGACATTTTATAATTATATGGTATAATGAATCCAAACAACACTTTTTTGTGTAGAAATTGGAGGTAAATATGAATTTTGGCAAACAAGGCATAATACAAAAGAAAAAACGGCTGAATTCTTCCGGTTCGCGTCTCGGCACAAAGCTGGGCGTTACTGTCGTAAAGCTTTTGTTCATAGCTGTCATTGCTGTTATAGTTGCAGGCTCCTGCCTGGCATTAGGGGCTGCAGAAGGCATTATTGCCAGTGCACCTGACGTATCAACAATTGATGTGTCACCTGAGGGTTATGCAACAAAAATTTATGACGATGGTGGTAATGAAATACAGACATTATCAACAAGCGGTTCCAACCGTATATATGTGGACGTTGAAGATATTCCTATCACATTGCAGCATGCTTTTATTGCAATTGAAGATGAGCGTTTCTATGAACATAACGGTATTGATATCAAAGGTATCTTTCGTGCCGGAACGGTTTTTCTTTCTACAGGACGCATGTCAGAAGGTGCAAGTACAATCACACAGCAGCTTCTTAAAAATAATGTTTTCAAAGCATATAATGAAACTACCGTTGAAAAAATCAAGAGAAAAATCCAGGAACAGTATCTCGCCGTAAAGCTTGAAACTGTCATGGACAAGCAGACTATAATAGGTAACTATCTTAATACAATCAACTTAGGAAATGGTTATTACGGCGTTCAAACTGCTGCACAGGGTTATTTTGGCAAAGATGTATCAGAGCTTTCTTTAAGCGAATGTGCTGTAATTGCTTCAATAACACAGAGTCCGTCTTCACTCAATCCTGTTAAGTACCCTGCCGAAAACCAGAAGCGCCAGTTAAAGGTTCTTAATAATATGCGTAACCAGGGATATATCTCACAGGCAGAATATGACGAGGCAGTTTCTGATGATGTGTATGCAAGAATCCAGGACAGAAAGATTGAAGTTGCAAGTTCAACATATTCTTACTTTGTTGATGCTCTTATTGACCAGCTTATAAAGGATCTTATGGAGCAGAAAGGATATACTGAGACACAGGCAACCAACATGATTTACAAGAATGGTCTTCAGGTCTATTCTACACAGAATATGTCAATGCAGCAGATAGCTGATAACGTTATTAACGACCCTGGCTATTATCCTGACAATACTGAGCTTTCTATTTCATATTCGCTTGCTGTAAAAGATACAAAAGGCAATGTCAATTACTATTCTCATTATGGTCTTTTGGATTATTACAAAAAAGACAAAGGTCAGAGTAATTTCACTCTCATCTTTAAAGACAAAGATGATGCACAGACTTATATTGATGAATACAAAAATTCTATACTTGCAAATGGAGGAGAAGTTGTTTCTGAGAGCGTTTCTTATATAGTACAGCCTCAGATGTCATTTACAATTATGGACCAGCATACAGGCCAGGTTAAGGTAATCGTTGGCGGCCGTGGTGAAAAGAGCGGCAACCGTACTCTTAACAGAGCCGTTGATACTATGCGTCAGCCGGGTTCATCAATAAAACCTCTCGCTGATTATGGTCCTGCACTTGATACAGGTGCTATTACTCTTGCAACAGCTATTGATGATGCACCTTACTATTATCCGGGTGAAAATTCAAAGCTTGTAAAGAATTATTTTGTGGGTGAATACAGAGGTCTTATGTCTGTAAGAACAGCTTTAAAACTCTCCGAAAACGTACCTGCTGTCAAGGTACTTGCTCAGATTACTCCTCAGGTTGGTTTTAACTACCTTCTGAAATTCGGTTTTTCAACACTTATTTCACCTAAGGAAGCTGTCAACGGCAACCATGATGTTGTCCCTTCACTCGCACTCGGCGGTCTGACATATGGTGTACACAATATTGAAATGTGTGCTGCATACGCAGCTATCGCAAATCAGGGAACTTATACGCAGCCTGTTTATTATACACAGGTCAAAGATAAAGACGGCAATGTTATCCTTGACAATACACAGCCTCTTACACATACTGTTTTGAAGAAATCAACTTCATGGCTTTTAACTAACGCACTTGAATCAGTTACTGCTGCCGGTACTGCAGAAGCTGCTGCTTTAAGCAATCAGCCTACAGCCGGAAAAACAGGTACTACACAGAATGTAACAGATAAATGGTTCTGCGGTTATACACCTTATTATACAGCTGCTATATGGCTCGGATATGATGATAACTCAAAGGAACTTTCAGGATATATTGACCACAGAAAAATGTGGCGTACAATAATGCAGGAAATTCACGATAATCTTCCTACCGGTTCTTTTGAAAAACCGGATGATATAGTAGAAACAGAGGTATGCTCACAGTCAGGAAAGCTTCCTGTAGCAGGCTTATGCGACCAGGATCCAAGAGGTTCACAGCTTGTGACAGAATATTTCTCTAAGGATAATAATCCGACCGATACATGTGATGTTCATATTAAAGTAACTATCTGTGATGACACAGGCAAAATCGCATCTGCAAACTGTCCTCACAAGACTACTAAGATTATGATTAAAAAAGCTGCGATTGTTAAGAATCCTTCAAATGAAGATGAGACAACTTATACTACATGGGATCAGGAATATGCAATTACAGAGGAACAGCTTTCAAAGGTATGTACTGCACACGGCGGTTCATCATCAGGAAGCACAAGCTCAGGCAATTCTTCAGGAACCACACAGAGTACAACTGCTCCGTCTTCTACAAAGCCTACAACATCCAGCCATAGCAATACGTCAGGTACAACGAGACGATAACAGAAAGCGGATGGGAAATCACTTCCCATCCGCTTATTTTTTCTTCATATGAGGTTTAAATATCCATGACGAAATATATCCGAATATCAATGCCGACGATACACCTACGGCACATGCGGTAAACCCGCCTTTGAAAAGCCCAAGAAAACCAGATTCGTCAACTGCCTGTTTAATTCCTTTCCATAAAACATTACCAAATCCAAGAAGTGGCACTGATGCCCCAGCTCCCGCAAATTCAAGAATCGGTTCATATAAACCGACAGCCCCCAGAACTACGCCGGAACATACAAGAAGAACCATTATCCTGCCCGGCATCAGCTTGGTTTTTTCCATAAGAATCTGTACTGCGGCACATATAAGACCGCCTATGACAAATGCTTTTACAAATACCATTCTGCCTCCCTATACACATTTAATAATTTCCACACACTGTATATTATTTTTATACATGTTCAACAATCACTCCGTGTGCAATTCCGGGAACACTCTGCCCTTCATTATAACTTACTGTTGACAGTAATGCCCCTGTCGGAATAAATAAAATTCTTTTCCATTTTCCATCTCTTACATTGTCAATTATATATGAGCTAAACACCACCGCACTGCAGCCGCATCCACTTCCGCCCGCATGTGTTCCCTGTTTTTGCGGGTCAAATATTTCAATTCCGCAGTCCATATGAATCTGTGAAATATCATAACCTTTTTCTTTTACAAGATTTATAAGTATTTCTCTTCCTACCGTTCCTAAATCTCCGGTTATGATTCTGTCATAATATTTTTCATCCGTATCAAAATCCTTAAAATTTGCCACAATAAGGTCTGCAGCTGCCGGTGCCATGCAGGCACCCATATTCATTGAATCTTTGACACCATAATCTATTATTTTTCCCGTTGTAATACCTGTAATGGCCACAGGCTGCCTCTCGTTTGTAATAACTGCCGCTCCGCTTCCCGTGACAGTCCAGGTGGAAGCCTTAGGACGCTGATTTCCATATTCAAGAGGAAAACGGAACTGTTTTTCCGCACTTGCGAAATGGCTTGATGCCATACATATGAGTCTGTCGGCCGCACCCGCAGAGATTATAAGTGCCCCAAGTGATAACGCTTCTCCAAATGTCGAACATGCACCATATATTCCGAAATGCGGAATTTCATATTTACTTATTCCAAAAGACGTCGCTATAAGCTGTCCTAACAAATCTCCCGATAATATATATCTTATCTGTTCTTTTTTGTATGATGTTTTCATAAGAAGCTTGTCTACTACAGCCTCCTGCAAGGCACTTTCTGCCTGCTCCCAGTTATCTTTTCCTGACATTGGATCTTTTATCACAACATCAAACATTCTGCCAAGCGGACCTTCACTCTCTTTTTCGCCCACTACCGATGCGGTTTGTTCAATGTATACAGGTATATCAAACTTAAAGCTCTGACTTCCTTTTTGCACACTATCACCTCCTACATCCATAATTTTGCAAGCAGATATAATAGCCCGGCTATCCATGATGAAAATATTCCATAAAGAATAACCGGTCCGGCTATCGTAAATATTTTGCATCCGATTCCAAATACTTCTCCCTCAGCCTTATATTCTATCGCAGGTGCTGCAACACTGTTTGCAAATCCTGTTATCGGAACGAGACTTCCCGCACCGCCCCATGTTGTTATCAGAGGATAAATATTAAGACCTGTAAGGATATTACTTGCAAGGACAAGGCAAATCGTCGTCCAAAGTGACGCCTCATCTTTTGCCATCCCTGCATTTTTAAATAGTTCTATAAGAATCTGGCCAAAAAGGCATATTGCACCACCTGTAATAAATGCTTTAATACAATTTTTAAGACAGCTGGCCTTTGGCGTTACCTGCTCAACATATGCGTTATAATTTTTATTTCTTTTTTCTACATCACGAATCATTCTGCCGCCTCCTACATAGGTTAGATTAATGGTATACCGGATTAATAAAGGAAAAAATAATAAATTATATGACCTGCTGCTTTTCCAAGACCAATCATAAGAATTATGATGCCAAGCCCGGAACCGATTCTTACACGCCTTATAAATATAGGCAGTGCTTTCAGTGTCTCTGCAAGGCTTACAACAAGCAGTCCTATAAACATTCCTGAAAATACTCCATACATCACAATACCTGCTGTACCAATATCTATACTGATATTAAACATTGACAGGCAGTTTCCTGTTACAACTCCAAATAGCAGACATTCTTCATAAAAAAATATGCTTTTTGTTGTTCCTGTTGATGCTGCTGCCCTGTTTATCATTCCAACGCTTGTTATAAGTGCAAAATATCCTGCTGCTGTAACCGCACCTGCTGCCAGTCCAAAAAAAGCCAGAAATACTGTCATGCTTTCTTTCCTTTCTGTTCTGTTTTGGATTTTCTGTCAATAAGCGTATCATCAACATCTTTTTCATATTTATCCATTTCAACTTCTATAGGTGTAGGTTCCCCTGACAGCCTCACCCCGGCAAAATGGTTATAGAAAATTATAATTCCAAGTGCAAGACCGACAGCATACATTATTTCCAGCAGTTTTACCTGTTGTGCATTGTCTGCTCCAAATATCTCATACACTTTCTCAAATATTTCATTGGTACTTACATCATTGTTGTATGCCATAATTGCATACATGCTCCCGACAAATGTAAATGCAGCCACAAATGCTATTAATAATCCCTGCAGAAACTTTGAATGTTTCTTTTCCAAAATGTAATCCACAATAAAATCATTTTCACCAAGATTATTCACATCGGCATCAGGATATTTTTTTGCAACAGCTTTTACAATATCCATAAATGAAAGACATACTCTCTTTTTCTTTATTTTATTCACGCCAACTTCATCGAGTATAATAAGGCATATATGTTTTATATCATTTTCCATCTTTTTATCGTTGCAATATACATCAGCTACATCACCAATTAATACCATGCGTTTTGAAACTTCGATGTTTTTGTCTGTTTTTATATATACCGTTTCACTCATTTTGACATCATCTCCTCGTTTTTAGCATGGCTTTCCAACAGGAAATTTATTCACCGGATTTCATTTTTTTTAGTATTTTTTTCTCAAGCCTTGATACCTGAACCTGCGAAACGCCAAGAATTCCAGCTATTTCCGTCTGCGTTTTATCCTGATAATAACGCATATAAATAAGCTGGCGTTCTTTTTTATCGAGCTTTGAGAGCATCTCTTCCAGCACCATGCGGTTCATCATATCCTCACATGGGTCGTCTTCACACGGAAGCTTGTCTATAAGTGAAATATCACTTCCATCCCCCTGATAAATCACTTTGTGGAGTGACTCTATCTGTGCCGATGCATCAAATGCCTGTGCAAGTTCCTCTGATGTAACTCCGATTTCTGCCGCTATCTCGGTAAGTGTTGGCTCTCTTTTAAGTTTTTCCTCCATTTTCTCCCTCGCAATATAAGCTTTGTATGCGGTCTCTTTCATCGAACGGCTTACTTTTATCATTCCGTCATCTCTTAAAAAACGCTTGATTTCTCCCGAAATCATTGGTACAGCATATGTCGAAAACTGTACATCAAATGATGTGTCAAACTTATCAACAGCTTTTATAAGTCCAATGCTGCCTATCTGGAATAAATCTTCCTGTTCATAGCCACGTCCCGCGAATCGCTTTACTATGCTCCATATCAGTCCCATATTTTCAACAATCAGTTTCTCTCTGGCTGCTTTATCTCCTCCATGTGCCATTTCTATCAGTTCCTTAGTATGATTCATATAACCACACCCAATCCACTAATTATTTACTCCTATTTTTTTCTTCATCATCACGGTTGTACCGCTGTGCTTTCCTGATTTGACATGTAACTCATCCATAAATGCCTCCATAAATGAAAATCCCATTCCTGAACGCTCAAGCTGTGGCTTTGATGTATACATTGGCTCCATTGCTCTTTCTATGTCATCTATTCCAACTCCGTCATCATGTACTTCTATTGTCAGTTCATTATCATTAAGCTCACATTTCAGGCTTATTTTGCCTTCTCTTCCCTCATATCCATGGACTATACAGTTTGTTACCGCTTCCGATACAGCAGTTTTTATATCAGAGATTTCTTCTAATGTCGGATCTAATCTTGTACAAAATGCCGCAACAACAACTCTTGCAAAACTTTCATTTTCGGATTTTGAATCAAATATAATTTCAAAGCTGTTACTATTTTTATTCATTTCAATTTCCCCTTTTACCTTCTAATATTTTCTTCGCTGCATCATTTACATCACTGCTTACAACTACAAGCTTATGAAGTCCCGAAATAAGGAGTATTCTTGATATTCCTTCCCCTGCACCGGCAACATATATCCGGCCTTTTTCATGGATTTTTCTGTACCGTCCCATTATAAGACCTATTCCGGCACTATCCATAAAATTTATTCTGCTGAAATCAAATATTATATCTTCTACGCCTCTTACATCAATGACATCATCAATCACTTCTCTCATTTCATCCGCAAGATGATGATCAAGTTCCGCTATCATGCTTATAACAAGCATTTTATCCGACACCATGTAAATATAATCTGTGTGCCTTACTTCATTTTCTCCGTCTGCAACAGCAACATGTTCTTCCTGCATTCCTGTCAACCTCCATTTGATTATAACTATATTTTTCCGTAACAAAAAACCTGACAGGCTTTCATTCCTGTCAGGTCTTCTCTTTTACGTATATTTTTCAACATCAGTGTGACTGTACATAAGCCTGTGCTTCTGTTACATATCCGCTGCTCTTGAATTCATCTGCTATAATTTGATAGTATTTTTTAGCATTATCCGGCTGATTAAGTGCAACATAACTCTTTGCCGCATAGAAAACTGCATCGGCTTTTGTCTTGTCACACTTATAAGCTCTCACAAGCAAATCTGCTGCCGTTGTGTAGTCAGCCTTGTTATATGCCGTCATTCCTCTGTTATACAAATCATTTGCTGCATTCATCATTGTAGCACCTGATATTGTATTATAAAGTGTCTTTGCTTCTTCAACAGGGAGTGAACTTACATCAACATCAGCAATAGCCTCTGCCGCACCTGTTGAATCATTTGAAATGTATAAGTTAGCTGCTTTTATAACAGCAGTCAACAGCTTATTATTGCCGTCTGCACCGCTTACCTGTGACAGACGTGTCTCTAACGATTCTTTTTCTTTCTTTACAGAATCGAGCTGGTTTTGAAGCGAATTAAGCTCTACATTGCCAGATGAGAGCTGTTCGCTGTATTCCTGAAGGCTCTTATTATATTCTGATGTAAGCCCCCTGTATCTTGACGGTATGATAAGAAACCATATCAATGCTGCTCCTATTGCAACACCAACAAGTATATTTATAATCGTTATGGCACCATTGCTCGGCTCTTTATATGATGAACGCGGAAGGATTACATCATTACCGCTTAACGGCTTTCTATCATCATCTTTATTTCTCTTCTTCAATGATGACTGTGATTCTTTCTTTTTAGATGATAATTCTTCATCAATAGCCTGCATATAAAGCTGTGCAAGTGTATTATTTCTATCAACTCTCAATACAGAAGCAAGACATTTTCTGGCTTTGCTGTATTCCTTTTCTTTTATATAAATAAGAGCAAGAAGCTGCTGTGCCTTTAAAAGTCTTGGATTCTGTGAAACCACCTTTTTGAGCTGAATCTGTGCCATATCGGTATTACCTTCTTTGGCATATCTGAGAGACAGATTATACTTCTTAATTGTTGAAGTAACAAGCTCAAATTTATTCTGGTTTGACTGGATGTCAGTTATATAATCTTCTGCACAGTTATTATCAGGCTGGATATTTTTACTTATAACCCATTCGCTTAATGCTTCAACAACATCGCCCATCTCACAATATACAAGTCCTAAAAGATTTCTTGCATCTATATTTTTTTTATTTATTGTTATACTCATCTTCAGGCTTTCTACTGCACCGGACAAATCTCTTACTTTTGCTTTTGAAAGTCCGAGATTATAATATGCATTTGAAGCCATAACAGCTTTCTTATACATAGAAACGTCAATGCCGCAGTTCGGGCAGTGGCTTTCTTTTGTAAGAACTTCATTACATTTAAAGCATCTCATTATTTTTCTCCTACTTGTCTGATAAATCCTCAACAATTTTATTAATAAGATCTGTTATATCAGGAACATCATTATTATAAATCGCATCTTCTGCGTCTTCTACTTCAAGGCTTGGCTTGAATTTTTTAATTTCTTCATCAAAATCTATCATATTGTTCCTCCATTATTTAATAATACTCATTATCTCACCGACAAGATATAATGAACCTGTGCAAAAAAGCACGCCATCAATATCACGCCGCAGTGCAACTGCACTCTCATATGCATCTTTTATATTTATTTTGTCAATCACAGGCTTGTCCGTATATTTCTTAAATGTATCACTTATACAGCTGTCATCCAGGCACCTTTTTCCCTGTATCCCTGCGATAACAAAATAATCAAACATATTACTGTCACATATGCTCTTTATCATTCTGTCATAATCTTTATCATTGACAACAGAAAAGAGCAGTATCGTCTTTCTGCCGCAGGTAATCGGGCTTACTGAACAAATAAGTGCTTCTATGCCTTCAGGATTGTGTGCTCCATCAACATATATGTTATCTGCTATCTGTTCCATACGGCCATGCCATTGTACTTTTTTGACAGCCTTATGGACTGCATTGCTCTCAAGTTTTACAACTCCTGTTTTTTTAAGCACTTCAGCTGCCGTAAGTGCCAGTGAACAATTCTGGACCTGATATACGGCACCGGTTGTAATTGTAAAGCAATCATTCTTATAATACATATTGTTTAGCGAAAAATCAATACAATAGCCGTAGTTTTTAATTATTTGAAAATCTTTTTGTGTCACACCATATGCTTCACAATTATTATCCTCTGCATTTTTTTCTATTATATCTGTCACGCTTTTTTTATCTTTTATAAATACAACAGGAACATTATTTTTTATTATGCCGGACTTTTCTTCTGCTATCTTTTCTATTGTATCTCCAAGTATCGCTGTATGCTCAAGACTGATTGTTGCTATTATATCAAGAACAGGATTTTTAACTGCATTGGTCGCATCAAGTCTTCCACCAAGTCCCGTTTCTATGACGCAGATATCAACATTTTGTTTCAGGAAAACAAGAAATGCTATGCCTAAGAAATAATCAAAATATGCAAGGCTTCCTTTTCCAAGTTCATCTTCCACCGCTTTTACCCTGGCATATGCCTCAGCAAATTCTTCTTTTGTTATCATCATTCCATTAATTCTTATGCGTTCACGTTCGTCTATCAGATGCGGAGATGTAAACAGCCCGGTCTTATAGCCGTTTTCCTGTAAAATACCTGCAAGATAGGCACATACAGAACCTTTGCCATTGCTTCCTGCAACATGTATTACTTTGAGCTTATCCTGTGGATTGCCGAGCCTTTCCAGAAGTTTTTCCGCTCTTTCACATCCTGTTCCCGCTACAAACTGGCTTAACGAATTAATATATTCAATTGCTTTTTCATAACTTTTACCATCAATTATATTCATTTATTATTTTCCTATTTTAGTTATATGTGTGCCTTCGTGATATAACTTTACCTGACCATCAGCCACTGTATCACATATAATGCATCCGGATGACGAGGGTGTATCAAATGCCTGACTGTCAGGTGTATCATGAAATTCTTTCATCATTCTTTCAACTGCAATTCTTCCGTCAAGTGTAAGAAGTGTCACAGCCTGTACAAATACTTCATCTTCAAATGTCATTTTATAATAAAATGCACCCCATTTGTTTTTTATAATCTCAGAAAGTTCATGTTCCCGCAATTCTGCCTCTTTTGTCATTCTCTCTGACTCTTTTGCAGCATTTTCCTTGTTATTTTCACACTCGCCTGTTGATATATCAAGTTCTTTCATTTTCTGCTCAAGTTTTGAAACAGACTGCTCATATTGTCCAATGCGTCTGTTTGTATTATTTACTTCTGAATAATATAATTTCGTGTCACTCTCAGAATGTTTCCCTGCATTGTACTCATCTTTTTGTGATGCAAGTTTATCAAATTGCACACGTTCTTTTTCAAGTAAATCTTTTTCACTCTGAAGTTTTTCACCTGTCTTTGAAACCTGCTCATATAGCCTGTCCAGTTTTTTATCATACTCTTCAACTGCAGCCTTCTGTGCCTGTATCTCTTTTAGCATTGCATGAAAATCCGTAATTTCTTTTCGCTTCATCACCCCGTTTTCTTCCGTAGTATATGATGGCAGAGATTTTTCATTGACGCCAAATCCTGTACCATATGCATTTTTTGCCTTCCATACAAGCTGTGCCATAAGTGCACATGATATTCTTTTGAAACTTTTAAGTACATTGACGCTTGCTGTAACATATGCAGCTATCTCATCAAAAACCTGTACTCCAAGTATCTGTATGACATCCTTTAAATACGTCGTTTTTTTCTCTAATCTCAGTATTCTTCCAATGCCTTTACCCGAAAATTCTTTAGGCATAAGTCTTTTATGTAATTCTCTCTTATCTTCTATAGATATTTCATCTATTCTTTTCTGTATTCTCAAATCAGTATCTGCAACATCCTTTGCATCCTGACGCACAAGACACTGATGTAATGCCGCAATAAATGCTTCGTTATAGTATATGCTGACATTTTCTATTTTATTAGCAGGAGTATCATATTTTGTAATATTATACAATTTTGCCGCTTCAGCTGCTGCCAGAAATGAAAGTCTTTCCTCACTTACTGTCAATGATTCCTGTGCTGTCAGCCCACATTTTTGTGCAATGAGTTCTTTAAGCCGTATTTCAAGTTCACTTCTTGTATCAGCATGAAGCTGTATTATATTTTTTCGTACCATATCTGAAACACGCACTATCTGATAATCTATAGACTTAGATGAAGCGAACGCCTGCATAAATGAATTGGCTGCATCTGCAAGCGAGTTAACCAGCTTATTACCGGTCTCTTTTGCAGCATTAAGAAGATTAGTCTGTGTAATCAGGGCTATTTCAAGCCTGACATCTTCGTCTGACATTTTTCGTATTCCATCAAATATATTAGGCATCAACAATCACTCCTCTCTAATCAAAAAGCTCTTTACCCATTGCAATAACTATAATAAAAGTCCCATAAACATTTGTCAAATCTCAGATTTGAATTTGTCTACGGGACTTTTATGTATTTTAAAATTTTATATCCTGGCTGATACTGACAGCCTCTTAATCAGATATTAAAGAATTAGCAAACGCCCTGAGCAAGCATAGCATCTACAACCTTCTCGAAACCTGCAATGTTAGCACCTGCTACATAGTTTCCTTCCATGTTGTATCTCTTAGCTGCATCATCAATGTTATGATAGATATTTACCATGATTGTCTTTAACTTAGCATCAACTTCTTCAAATGTCCAGCTGAGTCTCTCGCTGTTCTGGCTCATCTCAAGAGCTGAAGTTGCAACACCACCGGCATTAGAAGCCTTACCGCAAACGAATAATACTCCGCTATCCTGTAAATACTTTGTTGCTTCAAGTGTTGTAGGCATGTTAGCACCCTCACAAACAACCTTAACACCGTTAGCTACTAACTGCTTAGCATCTTCAATATCAAGTTCGTTCTGTGTAGCACATGGAAGAGCTACATCACACTTAACTGTCCATACGCCATGTTCGCCGTTCTTCTTCTCATGATACTGAGCTGACTTTCTTGCTGCTGCGTACTCTGTAAGTCTTGCTCTCTTAACTTCCTTAACTTCTTTAAGAAGAGCTACATCAATACCGTCTTCATCATAAATCCAGCCTGTTGAATCAGAACATGTAACAACCTTAGCACCAAGCTGCTGAGCTTTTTCAATTGCATAGATAGCAACGTTACCGGCACCTGATACAGCAATTGTCTTGCCTTCAAGTGATTCACCATGACACTTCATAAGCTCTTCTGTTAAGTATAAGAGACCATAACCTGTAGCTTCTGTTCTGGCAAGTGAACCGCCGTATGAAAGACCCTTACCTGTAAGAACGCCTTCGTACATACCTCTGATTCTCTTGTACTGACCGAACATGAAACCAATCTCTCTTGCACCTGTACCGATATCACCAGCAGGAACATCGACATCAGCACCGATGTACTTGCAAAGTTCTGTCATGAAGCTCTGGCAGAATGCCATAATTTCTCTGTCTGACTTACCCTTAGGATCAAAGTCAGAACCACCTTTACCACCACCAATAGGAAGGCTTGTAAGTGAGTTCTTAAATACCTGCTCAAAACCTAAGAACTTAATAATACCAAGGTTTACAGATGGGTGTAAACGTAAACCACCCTTGTAAGGTCCGATAGAGTTATTGAACTGTACTCTGAAACCTCTGTTTACCTGTACCTGACCCTTGTCATCTACCCAAGGTACACGGAACATAAGAACTCTGTCAGGTTCTGTAATTCTTTCAAGAATTGCATTCTTTCTGTAAAGTTCCTCGTTAGCATCGATAACCGGTCTTAATGACTCAAGAACCTCATTTACTGCCTGTAAAAATTCTGGCTGATCTGCATTTTTCTTAGATACTTTTTCTAAGACTTCATCAACATAACCCATAATATCTTTTACTCCTTTTCTTAACGCCGCAGCGAAATATTATGGTGTTATTATATTAAATATGCTTAATTTTTGCAAGTTTTTTATGTTGTATACTTAATTTTTTGCCGTTTTTATTAAATAATTAATTATTTTAATTAGTTTTTTATACATGTCCTATTATTTCACTTAATAATATTAAGTGCGTAATACTATGAAAATACAATATATTCTTACCACGTTTCCGGGTGTTTTCACACTGTAATCAAACCTTAATGTTATAATGTAAAAAAGCCATAAAATTTAGTTTATTTTTATTGTTATTTGTATTTTTTGTTGTATAATTAAATTTATCTATGCCGATTATTACCAGCTAAGATTTTTAAAATTCTTTCTATTGATAAAGGGGATTGTTATGGCAAACTTTTTCACAAAGACCAATAAAGATATGAAATATATCTTTAAAAAAAGTACAAATCTGAACAAAAAGGAAAAAAGAAGAAAAAAACGTGGCGTTATGGCTCTTATCGGATTGCTTCTCGTTCTTGTTGAGCTTGTTATATCCGGCCTTTTCCTGTTTGAGATTTTTAAACTGGATATTTTTCCTACAAAATACTTTATAATGATGATTGTTATACTTGTTCTTATTCTGTTATACAACTTTACATCACAGTTTACAAAAGCTCACTACTTCGGTAAGTTTTTATCGGTTCTTATGTCAGTCATTTTAGTTTTTGGATACCTTGTAGGTTCAAAAGTAAACTGGGCTTTTGGCAATATTACAAATACGAAGATTGAGACTGATGTTGTTGATGTTATCGTACTTAAACATGACTCTGCTTCTTCTATAAAAGATGCTCTCTCATATACTTTTGGATATAACGGTTCTATTGAAGAGACTCTTTCGACAAAAGCAGCAGAACAGATTAATTCAGAAAATAATGCCAGCATTTCAACAAAGAAATATACATCATGGGATAATCTGCTTGAGGCTCTTTATTCAAATAAAGATATTAAAGCAATATTTATGACTGAAGCGATGCGTGCTTCCATGTCTGAAGAAGATACGGATTTTGCATCAAAGACAAAAGTTCTTGGCAACATAAAGATTATTACAAAGACTACTGTAAACACAGCTGCAAAGAAATCAAAGGGTGAACCTTTTGTTGTATATATATCAGGAAATGACGGATATGGCGATATATCTGATGTAGGCCGAAGTGATGTTAATATTCTCGCAGTGATTAATCCTGAGACAAGACAGGTTCTTCTTATTTCTACACCTCGTGATTATTATATTACGATAAGTGATGCAAACGGAAGAAAAGGCATTGATAAACTTACACATGCTGGTAATGCCGGAACTCAGGGTTCTATTGATGCACTTTACGACCTTTATGGTTTTAAAGCTGATTACTTTATGAAACTTAACTTTGACGGATGTGTCAAGATTGTCGATGCACTCGGAGGCATTACAATTGATTCTGAAGTGGAATTTACCAACGGTAATGATGCTGCTCCTGAAAATTATCATTTCGTTAAAGGCTTAAATGAATGTGACGGTGCAATGACTCTTGCATTTGTACGTGAGAGACAGTGCTTTATGAATGGCGATTTCCAGCGAGGAAGAAACCAGCAGGCAGCTATTTCAGGTATTATCAACAAAGCTACTTCACCTTCTATACTTACAAGTTATTCGTCAGTGCTTGAGGCTGCAACAGAAGTTTTATATACCAACATGCCAACAAGCATGATTACCGGTCTTATAAAAGACCAGCTTGCTGATTCGACACCTTGGAATGTCCAGTCTTATGCAGTAAGCGGAAGAACACAGTCTAACTACTGTAACTTATATGGATTCTATGCATCAACTGTTGTTCCTGATTATGACACGGTTAATATAGCAATCAAACTTATGAACATGATTTACAATGATGAAACAGTCAATGTTGATGAGTATGTTGAAAGTCTTGAAAATGAGACTGCAACAGGTAGTGCACAGTAAATCTTATATTTAACTTACTATATAAAAAGACGATTCTGGTTTACAATTCAGAATCGTCTTTTTTATAATCTTTAAATGACATATTTATTGCTCGTTAATTATAAATCTGTTGATAACATCTGCCACAGCATTTTCATCATTATTAAAATCTGTTACCATATCTGCATTATTTTTCACTTCGTCATATGCATTTTTCATTGCTATCCCTAATCCTGCATATTTTATCATTGAAATATCATTAAGTCCATCGCCACAGGCAATAAGCTCTTCTCTTTTAATTCCAAGCTGCGAAAGAAGCTCTGCAAGTGATGCATCTTTTCCTACATTCTTTGGTACAACTTCAAGAAAATAATCTTCTGAGAAAAACAATTCAAGTATGTCGGAATATTTATTCTCCAGCTTTTCTTTTACAGGGAGAAGCTTTTTGTGTTCTCCTACAACAAGAACTTTTGAAACAGGATAATCTACAAATTCAGGTATGTTGTCAACCTGCATTATGCTTGCACTGTTACAAAATGCCTCTTTTATTACATATTCATCATCCGCTCTCTCAGATATAACTTTGTCTTTGTAATATGTCAATGGTGCAACATCACACTCTCTTGCAGCAATGCATATATCCTCAATGCACTGCTTAGGAACATATCTTTCATATACAAGTTTTCCTGTCTTACAATCCAATATATTGCCACCGTTATATGCAAGCACATAGCCTCCGCGTTTCTCCAGTTCAAGCATACGTGCAACAGGAAGTACGCCAAACATCGGCCTGCCTGATGCAAGAATAACTGCCGTACCCACATCAATCGCTTCCCAGACAGCCTTTTTATTAACATCTGATAATTCCTTATTACTGTCCATCAAAGTTCCATCCAGGTCAAGTGCAAGTGCTTTGTATTTTTTTTCCATTATGCTCTCCATTTCCGCATTCTTATTTTTTATCGTAAGCCCGCTTTATCGCAAAACTTTTCATTTATTATATTATTACAATTAGCAGATTTAGTAAACAGCTTTATGTCACACGGAGTTCCAGAAACGAATTTATCAGATTAAGTCTGCCATATCCCCATATGTTATTTGGAAACTCTTCACTGCCGGAAGATGTTACACTCTCATCCCTTACTGCTCCACGAATAAGAATATATTTTACGTCATTTGTTCCAAGATATTTTGCATTACCGTAATATACGCCCCATGTAAGTAACAGTGCTGCTGCTCCTGCAGCATGTGCCGCCGCAATGCTGGTTCCGCTTCTATATGTGTATCCTCCTCCAATGCGTGGGCCATATACATTAACACCAGGAGCTGCAAGTTCAGGTTTTACAACATTATCTGCACTGTATCCCCTGCCTGACTCTATGCTTATAGCACCTGTCAGATGATTATATGATGCAATGCTTATAATTCTTGATTCTGCAGCTGGTTCTGTCAATGTTGTATCCGGCGTAGAATTCAGAAAAAATGTGTCTGACTGCAGGAAATTATTAATCGGAAGCCATCCATTAAAACTCCCTTTTATATTTGTAAGGCTGTATACATTAATTTTCCATACACCCTGTGCCGGATTAATAAATCTGAAAAATATCACTTCATATCCTGATAATGTATCTACCACTCTGTAATCTACTTCTACCTGTGAATTTTCAAATATAAACTTTAACACATTTGTCATGCCTGTTCTTGCAGATAATCTTGGCACACTCTCGCCCGACGGAGATATTACTGAAACTGACAGCACATCGAGCGTATTTGCCCATATTTCCATTGAAAATCCTTTTTCTTTTTTACCTACATTTAATTCTATTGTATATGGTGATACAGATGAAAGTGCCTCACCTGATATATGTGTTCTTCCTGCAGCTTCATTACCCATACAAGAAACAACTACTACATTTGTTCTTATTGCAACCAAACTAAGCATACTTGCCAATGGCGTTGCACCTGTTCTTGGACCGCTTCCTGTTCCAAGTCCGAAGCATATCACAAGCGGCATTTTCCTTTTAGCAGCATAATCAAGCAGAAACCGTACACCAAGCATTATATCTGTCTCTTCAAATACTGCTGTCTCTCTGTTTACAAGAAAATATTCTTTAAGATAATCTTTTGCCTCTTTAAGTTTAACGACTGCCAGTTCACACTCCGGTGCTGCTCCACAGAATTCATCTGTCTGGCTTCCTGCTGCAATACCGGCTATAAAAGTGCCATGACCGTCAGTATCTTTTTCTGGAACATATTCATAAGGATTCCCGCCGTCAGACTGTGCTTTGAGTGCTGCATTTATCTCTTCATTAGTAAACACTCTCCCATATTTGTATACACTGCTAACATAGTCGCTTCTGCTCTCTTGACTTTCTGTATTATTCCACTCACCCGTCTGGTCCCATATTACAGCTATACGGCTGACATTTGGGCTTTTCTTGAATGCTTCATGTGTATAATCTATTCCGGTATCAACAATTCCCATAATTACACCCTGTCCGCGGACATTAAGAAACGGCTGGTTTAACGAAGACGTAATACCAGCCGCATCCATACTTGATGTATCCATTATTCCATATAGCTTAGGTATTGTCTGATATCCAAGATTGCTTATGCTCATTTTCATATCACCTGAAAGCTTTCCATATCCAATTGAAAAGTTCTCATCCACTTCAATTACGCATGCGTTTTCTATTTTATCTGACGGATTATAATTATAGTACCATGGATTGTTATATATGATAAAATCCATAATTTCCTGTGATTTAACAAGTGCGTCACATGTCATATCCATATATCCGGCCGCTATATATAATTTAATTTAATCTATTATATTCATATATCCCTGTTATTATTCATGTGATTCTATCAGTGGTGTTTCGTATCCACGCATCTGTATAACCGGGGCACCCTTTTTTAATATATAATCTCCTGTTATAACAACTTTTCCTATGTTATTATCTTTAGGTATTTCATACATTATATCGAGCATATAATCTTCTATTATTGAACGCAGTGCTCTGGCACCTGTCTTTTTCTCCATAGCTTTATCTGCAATGGCATTAAGTGCAGCATCATCAAACTCAAGCTTGACTTCATCAAGTTCAAGAAGCTTCTCATACTGCTTTAATATTGCATTTTTAGGTTCTCTCATTATCTCAATAAGCATAGGTTTTGTAAGACTTTCAAGTGCAAATACCACAGGCAGTCTGCCAAGAAATTCCGGAATCATGCCATAATTTCTTAAATCGTCTACTGTTACCTGCTGGCAGAGATTGCTGTCATTATCGTACTTATCCTTCAAATCAGCAGTAAATCCTATTGACCCCTGATGATTGAGTCTTTCTTTTATTATATCTTCAAGGTCAGGGAATGCACCTCCACAAATGAATAAAATATTTTTTGTATTGACTGTAACGAGTGGAACCATCGCATTCTTGCTTGTCGCTCCAACAGGAACTTCTATATCACTTCCCTCGAGAAGTTTGAGCATTCCCTGCTGTACTGATTCACCGCTTACATCACGACTTCTTGTCTCTTTTTTCTTTGCTATCTTATCAATCTCATCGATAAAGATTATACCATGTTCTGCTCTCTCAACATCATTATCTGCCGCCGCAAGAAGTTTTGAAACAACACTTTCTATATCATCACCAATATAACCTGCCTCTGTAAGTGATGTAGCATCTGCAATGGCAAGCGGCACTGAAAGAAGCTTTGCGAGTGTTTTTACAAGATAAGTCTTTCCTGAACCTGTCGGTCCTATCATAAGCATGTTTGACTTTTCAATCTCAACATCTGTATCCTTGCATGCTACTCTCTTATAGTGATTGTATACAGCAACAGACATTACTTTTTTGGCATGTTCCTGTCCTACCACATACTGGTCGAGCATCTCTTTTATCACATGCGGTGCCGGAATATTTTTTAAATCAATATCTTCTTTTTTATCTTTGTCATCTTTATTATTCTTCTTTTTTATCTTCTGTTTCTGGCTTATATTATCATTCATATCACCAGACATAAATCCATTCATTCCGGGAATATTGCCCATTCCGGGAATATTTTTCATCATATCATCATAATTAATACCACTGTTATAAATAGCATCAAATGAACGCTGCATACAGTCAGGGCATATGTATATATTATTGCCCATATTTATCATCTTGCCTGCCCGGCTTTCTGTACGATGACATACATAACATACTTTTTCATACTCATCCTTTTTTTCTGTTGTGGATGTATCTGTAGAATTATCTGCATTTTTATTATCTATATCATTAACATTGTTATTATCTTTATTATCCTGCATAATATTGTCCTCCCGATTTCTTATGTATATTATAAAGTATACATTTTGCTTCTATATATATCAATAAAATCTTTCTAAAATAAAAGTTAAAAGAAGAAGGATACATGCCCTGCACCGCATATATGCCTGCCGGTTGATGTATCCTTCTTATTCTTTATTCTTTATTTTTGATTTTTAACCATTTCCTGTAGACGGATGTATTTTATCAGTTTTTCTTTCCAAGTGTAACATCTACAGATTTTAATACGTACTGAGTGCCTTCAGGATGATAATATTTTATTGTAACTGTTTCACCAGCTTTATAATATTGCATTGTATTCTGGAGTTCTGACATTGATGATATTGACTCATCATCAAAGCTTACAATTATATCATACTGACCAAGACCAGCCTTTTCTGCTGCAGAACCTGATGCAACTGAACGAATCTGTACTCCCTGTGGATACTTGTAATACTGTGAAATTGTACTTGTTATATCAACGCCTGAAATGCCAAGATATGATGCTTCAGAATCAGCAACCTTTGTTCTTGTCTCTCTGTTCATAAGTGAATTTATAAGGTCTTTTACATTTGAAACAGGAATTGAATATGCCATGCCTTCAACACCATCTTCTGATGTCTTTGCAAAGTTAATACCAATTACACGTCCGTCTGCATTAAGTAATGCACCGCCACTGTTTCCTGAGTTAATTGCTGCATTTGTCATGAAAAGGCCATCAAATGTTACATTATTAACTGTTATTGAACGATTCATGGCACTTATTATACCATTTGTTACTGATTGGCCTTCACCAAGTGCATTACCGATGGCTACAACCTCCTGACCCAGTGTAACATCATCAGAATCACCAAGTTCAGCAATTGAAATCTGATTGATTGTTGAACTCTTTATATCACTGAGATTAACTGCAACTACTGCAATATCTTTATCTGATTTAGAGCCTTTTACTGTACAGTTTACTGATTCACCATCCACAAATGTACACTTTAAGTTGCTTACACCATCTATTACATGTGCATTTGTAAGAAGAAGCAGTTCTGTATCACTTTTACCAACAATTATACCTGTTCCACTTGTTGTTGCCTCATAACTCTGTCCATATCCAAATATTGATGATGAGCTTCCTGAAACTGTTGTTGTACCCTGTAATGCAACCATTGCCGGCATTGCTGCATTAGCAACTGCTGCAACATCCATCTTTACATTGTATGCCGAACTTTCATCGTTAACTGTTCCTGATGTTGATGATACACTGCTTGATACTATTGGTATTTCTACATTAGAATTATTATTGACAGGGTTTATTTTATTAGCCGCATAGTTGACGCCATACATTGTACCACCGGCAATTACACCAAATAAAACTGCTGACAATGCAATTGCTGCAATTCTCTTTCCGATTCCTTTTTTGTCTGTCTTGTTTTTCTTTTTATTATAATTAGTGTTGCCCGTAGTGTTTGAATAATTAGTATTTGAATAATAACCGCCATTATTGGAATTCCATGTATTGTTATTATATGATGAATTGTATGAATTATCATTGTATGGCATGCTTCCTGACGTATATCTGTATTCTGTACTTTCCTGCGAATTCTGTGATTCGCTTCCTGTTACACCTGATGATGTATTATTATTATCTAAATCATTATCGTACATTTTACCTTACTCCTTCCTTTAAAATATGTTCTGTATAATACATGTAATTATATAAGAAGAACACATTTCCTTGTCTGTATATGTATACTAACAACGAAATGTGTTCATATTGTGTTTTACTTATTAAAAAATTCTGAACTTTACTGTCCTATTTTTTCCATAACTGCTTTTGTAAGTTCGTCAAGCATGCTCTGAGCATCCTCAAGGCTTGAACCTTTTACGCCCATATAGAACTTAATCTTAGGCTCTGTACCTGAAGGTCTTGCACAACACCATGCATTATCTGATAAATCATAATATAATACATTAGAATTAGGAAGACCTGTGCTGTGTTTCTCACCAGTTGCAAGAACTACGCACTCATCATTCTTATAATCTCTTGTCTCAAGAACATCCCATCTGCCAAATTTCTTTGGTGGGTTATTTCTTAAATCATCCATCATCTTGGCAATATGAGCGGCACCTTCAGCACCTTTCATTGTGATTGCCTTCTGGCCTTCTTTATAATATCCATATTTTTCAAAGATATTAATCATCTGATCCCAGAGTGTAAGACCTTTTGTCTTATAATAAGCAGCTGCTTCACAAAGTGCCATAACAGCAACTACGGCATCTTTATCTCTTGCATGTGTACCTACAAGGCAGCCATAACTTTCCTCAAAACCAAATTCATACTCATATGTATGCTGCTGTTCAAAGAATTTAATCTGTTCACCGATAAACTTAAATCCTGTAAGAACCTCTATAAGCTTTACATTGTATTCTTTTGCAATTGCATCAGCCATATTTGTTGAAACAATAGTCTTAACAAATGCACCATTTTTATGGATAAGACCGCGTTCTTTTCTCTGTGAAAGAAGATATTCTGCAATAAGCATACCTGACATGTTACCTGTAAATGACTTGTATTCACCACTCTTAACATCTTTAGAATATACACCAAGTCTGTCTGCATCAGGGTCTGTTGCAAGAATAATATCTGCATCAACTTCTTTTGCAAGCTTTAATGCATATGTAAATGCCTTAGGATCTTCAGGGTTAGGATATTCAAGTGTTGTAAAGTTTGGATCAGGTTTTTCCTGTTCAGGAACAACGTATACATTCTTAAATCCAAGCTCTCTTAAAATTCTTCTTACAGGCACATTACCTGTACCATTAAATGGTGTGTATACAATCTTGATATCATCTGCAACCTGCTTGATAATATCTCCATTAAGGCTCATCTTTTTAAGTGCAGCCATGTAATTATCATCCATATCATATCCGATTACATTGTAAAGACCTGCAACTCTTGCAGCATCAATATCCATTGTCTTTACTGTATTATAATCTGTAACTGCTTTAACTTCTGATATAATCTGTGAATCCTTAGGTGCTGTAATCTGTGCACCATCTTCCCAATATACTTTGTATCCATTATATTCAGGAGGATTGTGGCTTGCTGTAACAACAATACCAGCTATGCAATGAAGCTCTCTTAATGCAAATGAAAGCTCTGGTGTAGGTCTTAATGTAGGGAATATGTATGCTTTGATACCATTTGCATTAAGGCAGAGTGCTGCTTCGTCTGCAAATTCCTTTGACATTCTTCTTGAATCGTATGCAATAGCCACACCTCTGTCTGCTGCATTATCCTTTATAATAAAATTAGCAAGTCCCTGTGTTGCCTTTCTTACAGTATAAACATTCATTCTGTTTGTACCATTTCCAATTACACCTCTAAGACCGCCTGTACCAAATTCAAGATCTTTATAAAAACGATCTTCTATCTCCGCTTCATTACCAGCTATAGATTTTAATTCATCTCTTGTTGCCTCATCAAAATATTCATTATCGCACCAAGACTTATAAGTTTCCATATAGCCCATTTTATTATCCTCCATTCTTAATTATTATTAATCATTTTTGAGTGATTCTTTAAATGCCTGTGCTACAGCATTTATTGCTTCTTCTTCATCTTCGCCGTCAGCTTCAAGCACAATTTCCTGCCCACATTTGACACTTGAAGCAAGTATCGATATTACGCTTTTTGCATTCGCAGTTTTGCCATCACCATAATTAAATGAAATCTTTGATTTATATTTAATCGCCTGATCACACATTGCTGTAGCCGGACGCAGATGAATTCCCAAAGGACTGTCTACTAATATAGTCTGCTTTAACATTTTTCAACCTCCTGTATACATATACCGCATTAATTTGAAGCAGCAGATGTTGTTTCCTGCTGTTTGTCTGCTTCTATAAGAACCTGTATCTTATATTCTCCTACAACTTTACAACCATCCGGTACTGTAAAGTTAACAAAAACAGTATGTCTTCCCGCCGATAAAGCCGTAAGGTTTGTTGTTCCTTTTATATTATCTCCTGAAATCGAATCAAGAACACTGCCCTCACCGCTTATGACTATTGACATAACAGAATCATCATCTATTGTAACATGATATCCTGTCTTTATATTATTAAATGTAATCTTCGATGTGTCAAATGAAAACTCGCGGCTGTTTAAATCAGCCACTTTAACTTTAATATTTAGCTTGTTTTCAGATTTTACTTTTAAATCCTGACTTATATAGTCAGAAAGCCATACCGTATAGTTTCTTGACGAATCAATATTATCAACATTAATTGCACTCTCAGGTATAACTATCTCAGAAATGTTGTTAAGTGTATTAACATCACCGATAAGTTCAGCCTTATCTGTGCTAAGTTCAATTCCCATAATCATATATCCGTCTTTAACTGTTCCGGTTGTACCTGCACATCTCACATTAACTATCTTATGGGCACTTATCAGTGCTGTATAATCTACATCGCTTTTTGAAAATGAAAAAACTTCCTCATTTATCTGGCTTCCATCTGCCGCATATGCCGTAAGCTTAGCTGTACTGTTAACATTGGAATATGCACCACTAATATCACACACAGCCTTAACTTTGTCAATATTTTCTACAATTGATGACGGTCCTGTAACTTTTACAGTTGTAGGTGTAACACTTACTGATGTAAGCACATATCCGTCTGCGGGCATTCCTTCAGTATCTGTCTCAATTGTATATTCCTTTGTAAGCCTGTTCTCAATATCAAGCTTTACGGCCGTTGTTCTTGGTGTAACTTCAATTCCTGTAACTTCTTTGCCATCTTTTACTACTTTTACATCAATGTCAACATAATCGGCAAATGCTGATATTTTACTCAAATCTGCAGTTGCAACTATATCACTTGACTTAATGTCAGTAATTACACTTTTAGGTCCGCTAAGATATACTGATATTTTGCTTCCGTCCACAACTTCATAGGTATAATCCTTATCAGTAAGACTTTGTGCATTGATAAGTTCTACATTCACATTACTTATTGTAACACTCGTTGTCGGGTCATATATATTGACTATAACAGCCCACAAAACGATTGCACATAACACTGAAAGGATTTTAAGAGAAAAGTTGTTAAATATTTTTTCCTTCATTCTTTATTCTTCCTCTCCATATTTTGAAAGACTTTACATCTATTGTCCTCTTTCTTAAATATTCCAGTTTGTTACGCAGTGAATGTTCATCTATATCTCTTATAAGTTCTCCTCCGACAGCTACTGATACAGCACCTGTTTCTTCTGAGACAATAATTGTCATGCTGTCTGTCACTTCACTTATTCCAACTCCAGCCCTGTGTCTTGTTCCAAGCTCTTTACTAAGATTAACATTATCAGAAAGCGGAAGGTAACATGTTGCCGCCACAACCCTGTTTCCTCTAATAATAACAGCACCATCATGAAGCGGTGTATTATGTTCAAAAATATTTATAAGAAGCTGGCTCGTCACAATTCCGTCAACATTTATGCCCGTTCTTACATATTCATCAAGCATCATATCCTGTTCTATAACAATAAGAGCACCTGTCTTTACTGCTCCCATTTCATATGCAGCACGGACAATCTCATCTGCTGTCTTTGAGCTATATCTTTCATCTTTTTCATGACTGTCGCCAAAATTAAAGAAATTAAGCACAAGTTTTTTTCTTCCCAGCTGTTCCAGAGCACGCCTTAATTCAGGCTGGAATATAATTACAAGTGCTATAATACCAACACTTATTGTCTTTCCTGCTATCCACAGAATCGTTCTGAGATTAAGAATATATGCAAAAAGAGCGAAAAGTACGACAATTATAATACCCTTTAATAACGCCCATGCTTTTGTATTCTTAATCCATACAAGAAAGCTGTACAGAACAAATGCTATAATAAAAATCTCTATTATATCTGTCCATGTAATACGGGGTATATACAGGTTAGACAAATAATTTTGTATAAAATTATTAACCGCTGTCATATCTTCACTCCCTTCGCTTTTATTATTCTGTTAAATATTATTTATCATAAAATGTTATATCGTCATCATCAGTTTCCAATGTAGCTGCATTCTTATCTGCTGCTCTTCTTATATCACTTAAATCACTTGTTTTTCTTGTCTTTCTTGCATTAATCTGCTTAACTTTGACATTTTCATTAACGAGGCTGATTTTTGGAACTGCTTTTACATAATAATAGTATTCATCATCTTCATACTGCACAAATTCAGTTCTCTTATAATCAACACTAAAAAATACAATCTTACAAATATATGCAGCAACTGCTCCAATAATAATACCTATAATCATAAATACAATATTAATCTTTGCATTTAATGCAAGGCTTCCAACTATCAATATTATAAATTCTGAAACTGTACCAACTGCAATTGCATATGTCCATGCATTGTCAACTGAAAGTCTCTTAATTATATACGTAATGATTATTGCAACTGTAAATGCAATTACAAAAATAAGACAGCTTTTGTTATTGAAAAAACTTTCTACAATATAAGATATCTGCTGCATGCTGTCTGCCACAGATGAGTTAGTTATTGCTGTTTCATAAGCACTTGCTGTCTTGATTATATAATATATAATCACGCCAAACGAAACAGGTATGAATGATGTAAGTCCAGCTCCAAGAGCTACCGCAACAGGAATTGCTTCCGGAATCTTACACCAGCATAAAATAACTGTGAATATGAGAATGTATCCCTGTTTAGGTGCAAATCTGAAATAGAGAAGATACATAACAAGTACAATACATAATGAAATTACCGCAAATTCTGCTGATATGGCATACAGGTGTGCAAGCATAAATATTGAAAGTGCAACAACTGTAAATCCGCTTGGGAGAAATGCACATATTATTGACACAGCAAGTGCAATAAGAGGATTTTTTAATATTGTCATATATCCTATCTGCACATTAAGAAGCAGAAATGATATAAATGCCACTACAAATTTAAGTGCAGGGACAAGATATACATTATGTTTATTGTAAAATTTGTTGATATTATCCTTTAACTCCAATAAAAAAGTCATCATGGGTCCTCCGTTACTTTCTGTTTTTTTGTCCGTTATAGAATCTTTCAAGTTTGTTAAGTCTTGAAAAATATTTCTTCATTCCACTACGTGAATGGTCGTACTTATATGCACTGACTGCACCAGAAATAACAGCGAACACAACAAGCATAATTACATAATATAAAGCCATCTTCTTTCCCATGGCTGCATAATCAAGACTGTTAATATCTGCGACAAGTTTTTCGACATCACACAATATATACATTAAAAAAACTATTATATATGCAAATGTCGTTGCTATTGTACTTTTCAATACGCTTAATGCAATATAATCACCTTTATAATATCTGGCATTCTTTAACATCTGCCTGCCCTGATTTTTTTCATATATTGCCATTTTTGTCATCATTTTTATTTTATTTTCGTTTAACACCAAATACCTCCATACTCACATTTCTGTGATTTTTGGTTTTACTTTCGACATTATAACACACCACCAGCTAATTGTATATTACAATTTGCGAATGACCGCCGCCCTTAGGCATTACTATTCTTATTTTTCTGTCATTTATTGTAAATGTTTTATCTGTTGTTGCTGTAGAATAGTTGTTCCAGATTTGCGATGCTCCTCCCGGAACAAGTCTTTGAAGTACCTGATTTATAACATTATCAAATCCCGAACTTCTCTGCATAATATATATAATTGCAACATTAGGCTGGGTTATTACCTCGCCGTAATAGTTGTTTCCTTCTTCATAAACGTATACATTACTCATCATATGGTTAAAACCAAGTGCCGGAAGACTCTCACCTATTGTGCTGCTTGTCTGTCCACCTGATGAGCCGTTATCTGTATTACCTGAATCCTGACTGCCTGAATTATTATTACCTCCGTTGTCCTGATTCTGATTGCCTGAATTATTACTGCCAGAATTATCTGACCATGCATTTCCTGATGAATCCGTATAGTCAGAGCCTGAATTTTGTCCGCCAGAAGCCGTCTGTCCACCTGATGTACCTGAAGTTCCCTGATAGCTGCTGCCATTTTCTGAACTGCCTTGATATGAAGATGAACCGCTGCCTGTTGCCTGTGTGCCTGTCCTGTTACCGGATGAACCTGACACAGTATATGAAGAATCATATGAATCAGCTATGAATACAGGAAGATTTTCTGATGAGCCTGTGGCAGCGTCTGTTATTCCTTCGATAACAACCGCATCCGATACTGTTCCCACAGTTGCCGTAAGAACTGCATTACCCGTGCCTTTTACTGTTACAATTCCATTTTCATCAACTGAAAAAACAGAATCATCACTACTGCTCCAGAGTAATGCTTTATCTGTATCTGATGGTGTAACAATGGCTGTCACTTTAAATCTTGTTCCGACAAGAACTGCACTGTCTTCAAATTCAATCTCTACCGTAGATGCAACACGTCCTCCATCTGATGATGCAGATGATTGACTTTTAACTTTTTTGTCAGAATCTTCAACGCTTACATCTGTTGTCGGTTTTTTATCATTTTTTGCACTATTAATACTATATGCCGTTAATATCAATATAATTACTAAAATTCCCGAAATACCGGCTATAATATATTTTTTCTTGTCTTTACTAATCTTTCCAGCCATTGTTCTCCATCCGATTATAAGTTTAACTGATTATTATTAAAACATATTGTACTTATGTACTTATCACTGATTAAGTTTATTAATCGTCTGTGTAACCTCATCAAGAGCTTTTCTGATATTAACACTTACTACAGACATACCCTGTGCAAGTTTCTGTACTTCCTCTGCAACTACAGCAAATCCCTTACCTGCTTCGCCTGCTCTTGCAGCCTCTATACTTGCATTAAGGGCAAGTATCTTCTGTTTATGTCCAAATGACTCTATCTGTTTCGTATTATCATTGGCAACTTCAATCTGTTCTGCAGCCTCTTTGATACCATTCTTCAGATTATCAAGTATTCTCTTACTGCGTGCTGATGAATAACAGGCTCTCACATACATGTTAATTACATCACCGAGAAGGTTAGCTGCCGCCTCAATCTCTTCTCTTGTCTTTACATTAACTTGTCCAAGTGCCTCAATGTACTTGTCCTGATCAACGCCGATTTCATCAGCGACTTTTCTGAACTTATCCTCATCCGGATGTTCCGGGAGAACCTGTCCGCCTATTACGCTTCCAAGTACAGTTCCGTCATCAAGTGTAATCGGAATACCAAAATCAATAAGACCTGCATGACACGGATATACGCCTTTTCCTTCGCGGTCACACTTTTCACATCTTCTACGTCCTTCATTGCTTCCTCTTGTGAGTTTAATACAAAAGTCAGTAAAATTATAGCACTCACTTATATACTTGCCGTCATCTCCGACTGCAACCGTCGCAAGTCCTGTGCTTTTCGCCCAATTACTCATAATTTCTTCAAATTTCTTCATGTCACAAAAATCTTGAATTCTCATAAAATCACCCCATTGGATTTATATTTTATTGTTATATTATAACTCTCTATTAATATAAACGCAACTTTTTGCTTAATCACTTATTATAAAACTACAGTTTTATTTTTCAAACGGACGATTCAATTCTTCACATCCTTCAAGTACAAATCTTCCGTTTCTGATTATATCGGTTCTTTTGCCGTCAATTTCAACCGCTGTTATGCTTCCAATTTCCTCATAAGGGATTGTTATATCAGTATGGCAGTTAAAATACGCTTTTTCCGGCTGTGTTTTTCTTAATGATGAAATCTCATTTTCTTTTGAAATAATTTCTTTTCCGTCAGGATTGTAAACCTTTATATCTTCAGCCCTTGAATAACATGTATCACCAAGTGCAAAATGCGGCCCCATCTTCTCTACTATAAGAATCGGAAGCTTATATACAATATCATATTTGTTTGCCATTACATATGCTGTTGTATTTGTTCCAATTGCGAACTCGCCTATTGGCAGTGTCTCATGGTTATACAATACATTTTCCTTAAAAAACTCCCTGTTTTTTTCTTCGTCAGCAAAATTATCACATGTATAATCTGCGACCATTCCGTCTTTTAATGTAACTGAAAGATTTTTAAATCTTAAATCATTAAGATACACTTCACTTACATTGATTACGCCATTTGTTTTTGCAAGCACAGGTGAGGTAAACACTTCCCCAAGCGGTATATTTACATCAGCAAGGCAGTTTTCAAATACTGTCTGCTTTTCAGTGTTCGTCTTTTTCATAAGATTGACACATATATCTGTCTTATTGCCATTCATGCCTTTAACTTCTACATAATCAGCCTTATCGAGTGCATCAATAATATTTTTCTGGATTTTACAATACACATCATAGTCAAGCGTATTTATTTTAACAGTCTCATCAAATATTTTTTCGTAATCTTTTCCTATTTCAGGAATCGGATATGCAATTATTGTAAAACTGCGTTCCTCTCCTTTTATATAATTATTGACTATCTCTGAAGATTCCCTGTCATATTTTACTGATAATGCACGCTGTTTATCATCAAGTGTCATACACTCCGTCCTGTTTTCAGGTTCAAACGGCTCTTCCCCGAAAACTTCCATAACAGCTGGACCGCCGAATACTGATGCTTTCTCTTTATTTTTCTCATAGGCAAACTTTAATGCACCAAGCTTTCTTTCTATAAATGCAGCATCCAGATATATTCCGTTATCAAACCTATGATCATATTCCATCTGTTTATTCGGACTTGTTCCATAATATCCTATTTTTATATGCATACGCTTGTTTATTGTATTAACTGCGGCACGGTATATTGTTGTTTTAAGCCCAATTCCTTCAAACTGCTTAATCTCCTCACGCACAAGACGCTCAAATCCCAGACAGTATCTTATATTAACTGTTTTCTTCCTGCTTATGTCTTTGCCAGTAAGTTCAAAACCTTTGCGGTATCCCTCTGTAAATGTATGTGCCATCGCACTAATCTTTTCGTCAGGAAGACTGTTAAGATATGTTGCAGTCATAATTTCATTATCTGTGATATATTCGCCAAATTTATAGAGATATCTTATGTCATCAAGATTTTCATTCATTATAATATCCGTTGCAAATGACAGTGAAGTATCTATCTGCTCACGGACTCTGTACTCAACAAAATCATCACTGTAATCACTTACATACCAGTATATTATATCTCTTAGCGATGTGCTGTCAGGTGTCTCTGATTCAAATGAACAGTAAATCTCAACAAAAAGCTCCATAAGCACTGTCATCTCTGCAATTCTTAATTCATATGCATATGCAATCATTCCTCTTAATTCAACATAAAGAAATGACAGCATCCTGCCATATTCAAGTCCCATCACCTTTACGGCATAAACAGGATTTGCATAGCTTTTGTCATAATTTTTTTCAAGTATATCTTCATATAATGATTTATTAAACTCTGAAAGCTGATTAAATGTATAATCTTCAAATTCATTATTTTTAACTTTGCCAAAAAGTTCCGTCATCGAAATAATAAACTCCGACATTTTGCAGAAATAATCGCTGAATCTGCCATCACTGCACGCACCGCCTGCTGTTTTTATCTCTTTAATTCTTTCAGATGCCAATTCAAAACGTTCGATGAGATTATCGTCAAACAACTTTTACTGCCTCCTTAATGCATTTACTTTAAAAACCAAGACCCATGACAAATACTGCCATCATAAATACCGCTATGATACCGCATAACATTGAACCGATTTTTGATAATGTATAAAATTTATCATATTCTTTAAAACTTAATAATCCGATTACTGTCCCAATTACTGACAGCATAAGAGCCATAAGTCCAAGACTTCCCACTTCAAGTCCGGCTTCGCCGCTCTTTTTAAATGCTACAAAAACACCGTAAAGCAGGCAGCTTAATGCAGCGACCCCCATTACGGTTGAAATTGTACCGCCAAGTGTCTGGCTCTTATCGGAAAATTTGTATTTATTAAATAATTTCATTCTTTTACCTTTTTCCCTGTTCTTTACTTTTTTTGTATGCTCTATTCATATTTTTATATATGCAGAAACACCAATACCCCAGAAGACCACCAAGCGTATTAAGTATAAGGTCGTCAACATCACAGCTGCCAACCTTCGATATAAGCTGGATAAGTTCTATTGACAGACTAAGAGAAAATGCAGTTATAAAAACCTTGAAAAACTTTATCTTATGTTCTGAAACAAGCGGCAGAAAAAATCCAAATGGCATAAATGCCACTACATTTCCTGCTAGATTGAGAATAACCGCATTAATCCCTATTTGTCTGTAATATATGATAAATCTTTTTATTTCCTTAAACGGTACAAGATTGTACCTGTAATTAACAGGTACATCTGCCCTTCCAAGCATCTCTGCAAAAAACACAAAATAAATAAGTGCCACAATATAGATTAAAAATGCACTCCATTTAAAAATACTTTTTATTTTTCTGTTTTTCATGCAGACCTCTTTATATAAGGCTGTCGGATTTGTGTGCAAGAAGTCTTGCACCATTAACTATAAGCATAACTCCTGCTGTAATACCAAACACAAGTGTGATAATTCCAAATGCAAGATTTGATGCTCCTATTCCTTTTACTTTTTTATATAACTTTTCGTCCATAACACTCCTCCTTGTTTTGCGGAGCAAAATCCGAATCCTTTGGTGAGGAGAGGATTTGCCTCCTTGTTTTGCGGAGCAAAATCCTGCTTATTTTACTCCGTACTCTTCATAATATTTGTCTATTGCAGCTTTGATGTCATCATTAATAACAATTTCACCATTGCAAGGCTTGTTATAAAGATGCTCAACTACATCCGCCATGCTTACAATAGCACTTGTCTCAAATCCGTATCTTTCTTTGATTTCATCAAGTGCACTTACTTTGCCGCCAAGTCCTACTTCCATACGGTTAAGAGAAACCATAAGTCCGATAATTGTTACATCTGCTGCACCACGAACCTTAGGAACTGTCTCTTCCATTGATTTTCCTGATGTTGTAACATCTTCTATCATAATGACTCTGTCGCCATCCTGCAACTTGCTTCCGAGGAAGCCTCCCTTATCAGCGCCGTGGTCTTTTTCTTCTTTACGGTCAGAGCAATAACGCACTTCTTTTCCATAAAGTTTTGCATATGCAACTGCTGTTACAACACTGATTGGAATTCCTTTGTATGCAGGTCCGAAAAGCACATCAAAATCATCACCATATGTCTCATGAATTGCCTTTGCATAGTATTCACCAAGCTTCATAAGCTGTGTTCCTGTAACATATGCTCCCGCATTCATAAAAAACGGTGATTTTCTTCCGCTCTTTAATGTAAAATCGCCAAATTTTAAAACATGGCAATCAACCATAAAATCTATAAATTCCTGCTTGTATGCTTCCATTGTATCTTAAACCTCCTGTTTACGTGAATTCTTTATTATTAATAACTCATGTACTATTTTACACAGCCTGTTATTTCCGCTATATCTTTAATTCCATTTTTTTCCATAAATGACTGTATTCCTTCAATCACCTTGATGGTTGTCATAGGGTCGTTGAAATTGGCTGTTCCAACTGCAACCATCGTTGCACCTGCCATTATGAACTCTAATGCATCTTCGGCACTTGCAATTCCACCCATTCCAATTATCGGAATGTTTACCGCATTGGCAACCTGATATACCATTCTTACGGCAACCGGCTTAATTGCAGGACCTGAAAGACCGCCTGTTTTATTAGCAACCGCAAATGTACGTCTGTTGATATCAATCTTCATGCCTGTAAGCGTATTTATAAGTGATACAGCATCCGCACCGCCGGCTTCAACAGCCTTTGCCATCTCTGTAATATCTGTTACATTAGGACTTAATTTCATTATTATAGGTTTTTTTGATACCTTTTTAACGGCACTTGTTATCTCCATTGCTGACTCAGCTCTCTGTCCAAATGCAATTCCGCCCTCTTTTACATTTGGGCATGATATATTAATTTCAAGCATGTCAACAGGTGCTTCTGAAAGTTTTTCAACAGCATCAATGTAATCTTCTTTGCTCTTTCCGCAGACATTTACAATGATTTTCGTATCATATTTTTTAAGAAATGGAATGTCTCTTGTTAAAAATGTATCAAGCCCCGGATTCTGAAGTCCGATTGCATTAATCATCCCACCGTACGTTTCTGCTATTCGTGGAGTTGGATTGCCAGGCCATGGCACATTAGCAACACCTTTTGTTGTCACAGCACCAAGTCTGTTAAGGTCAACATATTCACTGTATTCCATGCCTGAACCAAATGTTCCGGAAGCAACCGTAACCGGATTTTTAAATGTAACACCGGCAATATTTACTGACATATTTACTGATTCTGCTGGCATTATATCTCCACCTCCTTAGCATTAAATACAGGACCTTCTTTGCAAACCCTCTTATTATGGACTTTTGAATGGTCATCAATATCTTTTGATTTACATACGCATGCAAGACATGCACCGATTCCGCATGCCATTTTTTCTTCTAATGAAATATAACACTCAATATTATTTTCGAGAGCATAGGCTTTTATTGCACGAAGCATAGGCATTGGTCCGCAGGCGTATATAACATCACCCTTAATATTATGTGCTTTCACAGCATCAAGAACATTTCCTTTTGTTCCACAGCTTCCGTCTTCTGTCGCAATTGTAACTGTTCCGTATTTTTCAAATTCTTCATTAAGAAACAGCTCATCTTTGTATCCAAGAACTATCTGTTTTTTGCAGTTCAACTGTTTTGCAAGTTCAAGCATAGGCGGAATTCCGATACCACCACCGAAAATTATTGCATCTTTTGAAGCATATGTGGCATTGACATCATATCCATTGCCGAGAGGTCCCTGAATTGAGAGACTCTCTCCTTCTTTCATTGATGAAAATTCTTTTGTTCCCGCACCAACTGTTCTATATACAATTCTTAACTTGTTATCGACTATTGCACATATACTGATTGGACGTGGAAGAAGCCTTGAACCGTCAGCACTGTATACTGATATAAACTGTCCCGGTTTTGCTGCCTTTGCAATATCTGATGTCTCAAACCATATCTCATATACCCCGGTCCCAAGACAGCCTGTTTTTATTATCTTAGCATTTTCTCTAAATGACATAAGAAATTCTCCTCATTAATTATCTTTTATTTAAAGCTCCATTAATATCATTAATCATGTCTATTGCTGCCTGTCTTGAAGCATCAGCAAAGTTTGCCTCACCAAACTTAGCATATTCTTCTTTTGCATATGCTGCAATAATTCCTCTTGAGCTGTTTACTATGGCACCGAGACCGTCTTCATTAAAGAAATGCACTAAATCTTCTGCCTTTCCACCCTGGGCACCATATCCTGGAACGAGGATGAATGACTTAGGCATGACTTTTCTTAAAACTTTACCCATCTCAGGATATGTAGCTCCTACAACTGCTCCTACATAGCTGTAATCATCGCCCATGCACTGCATAGCCCACTCATTTACTTTTTCACCGACATGTTCATAAAGAGGTCTGCCATCGATAAGTCTGTCCTGAAATTCTCCACTTGAAGGATTTGATGTCTTAACAAGTATAAATATTCCTTTTTTCTCCTCCTTGCATACTTTGAGGAAAGGATTAATTCCATCTGAACCAAGATATGGATTAACTGTTGCAAAGTCTTCATCAAATGCAGCTATCTCTTTATTTCCAACCTTAACTTTGCCAAGATGAGCAACAGCATATGCCTCTGATGTTGAGCCGATATCCCCCCTCTTGACATCACCGATTACAACCATATCTTTTTCATGGCAGTAATCTACAGTCTTCTTAAATGCAATCATTCCCGGAATACCAAACTGCTCATACATTGCAACCTGTGGTTTTACCGCAGGAACTATATCATATATATTATCAATGATAGCTTTGTTGAACTGCCATATAGCTTCTGCTGCGCCCTCAAGTGTCTCTCCATATTCTTTAAATGCAGCATCCTGAAGATGTTTTGGGACAAATTTCATCATAGGATCAAGTCCCACTACTACAGGTGCATTCTGCTTCTTAATCTTGTCTACTAACTTGTTAATCATCGTCTAATAAATCCTTTCAATATATATTAAAGTTTAGGAACATCTTTATCTACAATACATTCACAGCCCGGTCTGTAAGAATATACTGTCTTTCCACCGGCTATTGTATAACGTACCCTTCCTTTTACAGTCTTTCCGTTAAATGGTGTATTTTTACCCATTGAAGCAAACATTGAACTGTCAATAACATATTCGTCTGCAGGGTCGATAATTGTTATATCTGCCGGTCTTCCCTCAAGAAGCGTTCCCCTGTCACTCTTTATAATCTGAGCCGGTGTGTAACTCATTCTTTCTGCCATCTGAAGCGGTGTCAAAACGCCTTTATCAACAAGCTCTGTGATTGTGAGTGCTACAGATGTCTCAAGTCCTGTAATTCCAAATGGTGCATCGACAAATGAACGCTCTTTTTCAGTCTTGTGATGTGGTGCATGGTCTGTTGAAATGCAATCCATTATTCCTGATGATAATCCCTCTTTTAACTCATCCACATCTTCCTGTTTTCTGAGTGGCGGATTCATCTTAAAATTAGCATCATCGCTTGTAATTGCGTCTTCTGTAAGCGTAAAATGATGTGGTGTAACCTCAGCTGTTACCTGAAGTCCCTCTTTCTTTGCAAGTTCAACCATTCTTACACTGTCTTTTGTTGAGCAATGGCATAAATGCAATCTGGCACCTGTATTTTTTGCAAGAAGAATATCTCTTGCAACAATTACATCCTCAACAGCATTCATAATGCCATAAAATCCCATCTCTTTTGCTTTCTCACCGGCATTCATGACGCCTCTTGCAACAAGATTCTTATCCTCACAGTGGGCAAACACAGGTATGTCAACTTCTGCGGCAAGTCTCATAGCTTGTCTTGCCACTCTGGCATTCATAACAGACTTGCCATCCTCACTTACAGCAACAGCTCCGTTTTCTTTGAGTTTTTCAAAGTCTGTAATATATTCTCCATCCTGTCCGGCTGTTATTGCAGCAATCGGAAGTACATTAATATCTGTAACTTCTTTTGCCTTATCAATTATATATCTTACCATCTCAACGCTGTCAATAGCAGGCTTAGTATTAGGCATGGCACAAACCGTTGTAAATCCACCTCTTGCAGCTGCTCTCGCACCTGTACGGATTGTCTCTTTATGCTCAAAACCAGGCTCCCTGAAATGGACATGTAAATCTATAAGTCCCGGCATTACAAACATCCCGTCTGCGTCAATAACATTTTCTGCATCATCTGTAATATTTTCTGCCACTTTAAGGATAACACCATCCTCAAAAAGAACATCCTTTACAGCATCTGTTTTGCTGGCAGGGTCTAATACCCTTCCTCCCTTAATTAACGTTTTCATTATCCTCTCCTTCCCGACACAACAATCTATTGTATCCTATTTATTATCATTCAGTACTTTTCCAAGATATTCAAATTCAAACTGGTTTGCCGGAACCGGCTTGCCAAAGTAATATCCCTGAATATAATTAACACCTATCTCCTTTAAAAGATTATATTGTTCCATATCCTCGATACCCTCAACAACAATCTGTGTTCCGATTGTCTTTGACAAATCAACAATAAGCTTTACAAAAGCCTGTGCATATTCATCTTCAACTATATCATCAATAAATGTTTTATCCACTTTTATAATATTGAGCGGAAGCTGTTTTATATAATTAAGCGATGAATATCCTGTTCCGAAATCATCAAGTGCGATTCTTGGACCGAGTGCCTTTAAACCGGAAATAATTTTAAGGACTCTTTCCATATCATTTATTGCAAATGACTCTGTTATCTCAAGAACTATATTTCTCGGATTAACACCTGTCCTGCTTAATATACGTCCGACATTCTCAACAACATTCTGCTGAAGCAGCTGTACTACGGACAGATTGACATTAATATGAAAATCCTTGTATCCTTTGTCATTCCATATCTTACACTGCCTGCATGCTTCTTCCAGCACATAATCTCCTATATCTGTTATAAGTCCGAGGTATTCAGCAAGCGGTATAAAATCCCCTGGTCCCATAAATCCGAGTGCTTTACTGTCCCATCGTACAAGTGCCTCACATGACATACATTTTTTGGTAACAGTATCAACAACCGGCTGGTAAAATACTACAAATTCATGAATCTGTGACGCAACCGCCTGCCTCATATTATTTTCTATATCAAGTCTCTGGACCGTATTGTGATTCTTGCTTCCGTCATAGAAATTATATCTGTTCTTTCCGCTTCTCTTGGCATCATACATCGCCATATCTGCCATTTTAACTATTTCATGCACGTCATCGCTGTTATCAGGAAATGTTGCAACACCCATGCTCATTGTACAGAAATATTCCGTTCCTCTCAGATACCATGGCCTGTTAAATAATGCAACGACATTTTTTATGATTTTGGAAAGTCCAATAAACTGTTCAGGCTTTACTATTACAACAAATTCATCTCCGCCCATTCTGTAACAGTGTCCACGAAGCCCTGGAATTCCCTGCAATCCGGCTGCTATCTGCTGTAATAACAAATCGCCATACTGGTGTCCCAACCCGTCATTGATATGTTTAAAATCATCAAGGTCAATAAACATTAATGCACCTTTCTGATTGGAACATACTGCATCACGGATAATATTTCTCAGGTCAAGTTCACACTTCATTCTGTTATAAAGTCCTGTGAGAAAATCATTATTTGCCTGATATTCTATCTTCTGCTGATTCTTCTTTTTCTGCGTTATATCAACAGCCGTGCATACAATAACAGCACTTCCGTCTATCCATGTCAGGTCAGAAAACTTAATTTCAAACCACAGACCTGATTCCGGATCATAATGTTCTATCGGTCTTTCTGTCTCAGTCTCTTCATCGTTTTCCGGCTTCTTGGCATTATCCTGTCTTATAACTCTTTCTTTTACGCACTTTTGTATTGTACGTCTTACTTCATCAGTCTTTCTTGCCACGTCATTTTCAAAATAAATCTCATTGCCGTGCTTATCAAAGACCATTATTCCGGAGCCGATACTGCTCAAAATATCCCTTAATACTTCGTAAGATGACAATAACGAATTATTAGTAACCTTCTTTTGTGCTATACTCTGTATTATCCTTGATACATCCCTGATAAACTGCATTCTCACTTTATCGAAGCTAAGCTCATTATGGACATCAAATACAGCAAAATACATGGCACACGAATCATTGATAAATATAGGTACTACTACGCTTGACCTTACTCCGAATGTCTCAAGTGCATATTTTTCTTCTTCACTACATCTGCCTGTTGCACAACATTTTAACTCATCACTGCCTATCAAAAACTTTGATTTTGGTATATTGTTTATTTTAAGAGGCAGTTCGCCTTCACCGGCATAACTTATAACTGTATTAATCAGTTTACCATCTGTGCTTACCTGAAGCACTGCCGCATGTGAAGTACAAAGATATCTCTCTGCTTCTCTGAGTATTTTTTCAACAATCTCTGCAAATGTCTCATCAGATTCAAGCAATGAAACTATATTTGTCATCACTTCATCCTTCATAATATAATTATCCACTATACTACACTCAAACCTTCTTTTTTAAATTATGTAAGCAACCAATGTCACCAACTATGGTTTCTGTATCTTATTATATATTATTTTATCATCTTTGCAAACACCTTGTATAAAATTAAATATAATGTTATTATATCAAAGTGCATTTTTATGGGCGTTATATATTACATTTCATTTATTAAAGGATGGTTTTTTCATGGATTATATAAAATATAAAACTACACTTAAAGCAAGCGGTGATGAATACAAAAAAATTGTTTTCTGGAACAGATTTGTAAGAAATCCTGTCGAGACTATTTTAACATGGACACCTGCCGCCATAACAATTGTTCTTATTGTACTGGGATTTCTCAATACGTACCTGGCAGTTATATATGCGGCATGCTGGGCATACCCGATTTATATATTTTTCTTCCAGTTCAAAAGCAGTGTTAATTATCACTTAAAAAACCGCGAGGCTTCTGAGAGTGCTCCATGTACAATTACACTTATGGATTCGGGAATTCTCGCTGAAATTCCTGACTATGACAAGACACTCAACTATGAATGGGATTCATTTACTACTATATATAAAAAATTTGGTTACTATATGCTTTTTGAAAATTCAAAAATGACTGTTATGCTTCGTGAAGCTGACATTCCTGAAAACCAGCGTAATGCAGCCTCTGATTTTATAAAAAGCCATGTTGATATGAATAAATGCAAAGTTTTATTTTAAAATTATATTGAAGACATGTTTTATTGAAACATGCAAAAAACGGATTCATGCTTTATACATGCATGAATCCGTTTTTATATTTATCTTGCAAGCCAGCCGCCGTCAACAGCAACTGTGTAACCATTAACATAGTCAGAGGCTTTTGACGCAAGAAATACTGCTGCTCCCTGCATATCTTCAGGTGTTCCCCAGCGTCCTGCCGGTATTCTGTCAAGAATAGCCTCGCTTCTGTCTGCATCACTTCTAAGCTGTGATGTATTATTAGTTGCCATATATCCAGGTGCTATCGCATTTACCTGAATTCCTTTTGATGCCCATTCATTTGCGAGTGCTTTTGTAAGTCCCATAACCGCACTCTTACTTGCAGTATATGCCGGAACTCGTATTCCACCCTGAAATGAAAGCATTGAGCATACATTGATAATCTTACCACCATCACCCTGTTTTACATATTGCTTTGCAAATGCCTGACAAAGTAAAAATACCATATTAAGATTGACATTAATCACTGAATCCCAGTCTTGCTTTGGCACATCAATCGCATCACATCTTTTTATTATTCCCGCATTATTAACAAGAATATCAACTCGTCCGAATACATCAAGTGCACCTGAAAGAACTTGGTCAACACTCTCTGTCAATGATAAATCAGCAAGCACCTGTGCTGACTGTCCTCCAAATTCGTCAATTTTTGCCTGGGTTTCATCGCAATTTCTTCTTCCCACAAGAACAACTTTTGCACCAGCCTGTGCAAGAGCAATCGCCATTCCCTGTCCAAGTCCTGTATTGGCACCTGTAACAACAGCAACTTTACCATCAAGTTTAAATAAATCAAGAATCATATTTTATACATCTCCCATTATAAAATTCTAATTAAATCCAATAAGCTTATTCATAACTTTATATCCCATTCTTGAAAGCCATCTTCCGCTCTTTCCCGGAATATTTACAGAATTGCCAAGCACACTGTATCTAAGTGAACGATACAGCTTTGCATCACTTTTCTTTGCATAATTCCAAAGTTCTTCTTTCTTTTCAAAATTTTCTTTTGTGCCTGATAATATAAGAAATATTGATGATACTTCCATCATTATCCTCAAATAATTACGCATATACATCCTGCATTTTTTATTCTGTACGCCGCTTTTAATAAATGAATCAATCATACGCTTTGTGACACGTATCTGCTGGTCTATTCTTGAAATCATAACTGTTTCATTGACAGACTGGTCGTCTCTTCCGATAAAATATCTATAAAAATTAGTATTAATGTAATACATTTTCTTAACATATGGAAGCGGTTCAAATACAAATATGTTATCAACATAAAACGTATGCTTAGGAAGCTGTAACGCACAATCTTTTAAAAGCTGTGTCCTGTATATAACAGAATGCATGAGTATGTACTGGTCTATTTTAAACTTACCTATATCATCCCAGCCAAACATCTGCTCAACAGGAAATACATTATCATAATGAATCACCTTTTTTCTCTTAGCACCAACTTTATCATATACATAATTGGCAATAACCATATCCGGTTCTTCGCCTTCTACAAAGCTTTTTAAAGTTGTAAGAATCTTTTTGTAACTTCTGGCATCTACCCAGTCATCGCTGTCAACCACCTTAAAAAACTTTCCGGTGGCATGTGCAAGTCCTGTATTCACAGCCTGTCCATGTCCGCCATTTTCCTGATGAACAGCTTTTACTATAGTAGGATACATCTTGGCATATCTGTCTGCTATTTCTGCAGTATCATCCTTTGTCGAACCATCATCAACAATTATAACTTCTACATCCTCACCGCCAATAAGAACTGACTTAATACATTTTTCCATATAATCCGCTGAATTATAGCATGGAATGGCAAATGATAATAATTTCATATCTAAACATAAATCCAAGGTTGTGCCCCGGTTTATTCCTCCTTTTTACATCCTCTCAGGACATTCTATTCCAAGCAAATCTATACAGCTTAAAAGAATATCCTTCGTAAGTGAAATCAATGATATATAGCTTTCTTTTCTTTCTTTATCCTGCTCCGCAAGTATCTTTGTATCATGATAAAATCCATTAAAAACATTTGAAATCTCATAAATATACTGACAGATTTTATGAGGTGCTTTATCCATATATGCTGCTTCCATCACATCAAGATATTTTACAAGTGCCAGTTCAAGATTCTTCTCAGAAGCACTCACCGGTGGAAGCAATTTAAGATTGTCTGTCTTACCGCCCTCTGCTGCATATTTTGCAAGAATTGATTTAATTCTTACTATTGTATAAAGAATATATGGACCTGTATTTCCCTCAAATGAAGTAAATCTTTCAACATCAAACACATAATCTTTTGAAGCCTGATTAGAAAGATCACCATACTTTAATGCTGCAAGTCCGACTATACGTGCAGTATCTCTGGCTTCTGCTTGATCCATTGTCCTGTTTTCAATTATTTTTCCATAAACAGCATCCTGAATATCTGCTATAAGATTTTCAAGTCTCATAACGCCACCAGAACGTGTCTTAAACGGCTTTCCATCGTTTCCGTTCATTGTGCCGAAGCCCAGAAATGTCATATCAGCGTCAGGCTTTACAATTCCGGCCTTTTTCGCAACTCTGAACACCTGTGTAAAATGAAGTTCCTGACGTTTGTCTGCAAGGTAAATATATGAATCAGGATGATACATTTTTTCTCTTTCTACAAGTGTAGCAAGGTCCGATGTCGCATAAAGTGCTGCACCATCTGACTTTCTTATGATACATGGAGGAAGTTCCTTCGTATCTGTGTCTTCCTGTATGTCAACAACTGTCGCTCCCTGGCTTTCATATGCAAGTCCACTGTCTATCATTGACTGTATCATATCAGGAATGTATGGCTGTGCATCACTTTCACCTTTCCAAAGGTCAAAATGAACATTAAGATTATCATAATTTTTCTTCAAATCAGCCTTTGATACATTCATTATATGATGCCATATAGCAGTACATGCTTTATCGCCACTCTGAAGTTTCAATGTTGCTTCATGGGCTCTTGCAAGAAATGCTTCATCATCTTTTGACTTTGCACTTGCTGTCGGATATATTTCTTCAAGTTCTGATATTGTGAATGGTGGTTCAGCCGGGTATTCACCTGTGTAATTCTCATTAAAATACGGAAGTTCAGGCTTTCTGTCCCTTAACTCTTCTATAATAAGTCCCATCTGAAGACCCCAGTCTCCAAGATGTACATCTCCAATTACATTATTGCCTGCATATTTCTGGATTCTTTTAACACTCTCGCCGATTACTGCCGAACGAAGATGTCCAACATGAAGAGGTTTCGCCGCATTAGCTCCACCGTAATCAACTATTACAGTCTTATTTGTCACTTCTGGCTCATATCCGAATTTTTCTTTTTCAGACATGCTGTTCACAAAATCAGCAAGATATCCAGCTGATATATTGATATTAATAAATCCAGGCTTTACACTCTCAATCTTTTCAAACATTGAGCTGCCTAATAATTTTTCTACTACCTCATCTGCAATCATAAATGGTGCTTTCTTGTATGCTTTTGCTGCCGCCATCGCACCATTGCACTGATATTCGCATAAATCAGGTCTGTTGGATATTGTAATCTTTGCATATGATGCGTCATATCCACATTCCTCAAATGCTTTGCTGACAACATCACCAATATGTTCTATAATTGTTTTCATATATAATTATGCCTCCTGGTATATGATTTTTTCAAGAAAAAGTGCGTAACTTTCTGCCGGAAGTGACATCTGTACATCTTTGCCATCCATAATATCTCTTACTGCTTCAGGCTTCTTTAATCCATTGCCAACATCGAGCAGCATACCAATCATATATCGTGCCATATTATGTAAAAAATCATTGGCAGATATTATTATCTTTACTTTATCGCCATTTTCCACTATGTCAATTGAATTAATTGTACGTACAGTTGATTTACTCTTCTTAGCAGTTGTAAACGCTTTAAAATCATGCTCGCCGGCAAAATACCCGGCAGCTTTTCTCATCGCTTTAAAATCAGGCTTCTCAAATGTATTATATCTGTATCTTCTCTCAAATACATCAGCCACATCACCTGTGTCAAGCTGGTATACATATACCTTTCCTTTTGCATTAAGCTGACTGTGAAATCTTTCCGGCACAACCTCTGCTGATATAACAGCAATATCCCTTGGAAGGTATCTGTTGAGATAATTTTTCACTTCATAAGGTTTCTTTTGCTCATCAAGCTTGAAATTGATAACCTGACCTCTTGCATGGACACCTTTTTCTGTCCTGCATCCGCAAAATATCTGGATTTCCTCACCCGTCATCTTTCTTAATATCTCAGCAATCTTATATTCAATCGTATTGATGGACTCATCCTTTCCCATACGCTGCCATCCGTCGTATCTTGTTCCATCATATTGTATTACCAGTTTATAATTATACATACTTATTCCTATTCTTCTAATACTTTCTGAACCACTTCAAGAATAACATCACTCTCGAATGGTTTCTGAATAAAGTCTGATGCACCTTTCTTTAATGCTTCAACCATATTGTTTTTCTGTCTTGCAGCTGTGACCATGATAACTTTAGCCTCTTTATCATAATCCATAATCTCGCTAACTGCATCTATTCCGTCAAGAACCGGCATTGTTATATCCATAGTGACTATATCAGGATGTAATTCTTTGTATTTATCAACGCCTTCTCTTCCATTAACTGCTTCATATACAATTTCATGTCCAGCCTTTTCAAGCATATTTCTTAAAAATCTTCTTGATGTCTTTGAATCATCTACAATTAATATCTTTGCCATAACAAATCTCCCTCTGCATTAAACACAATTAGTTTTTATAGTTTTTAAACGTACCTTGTCAGATACTGACATAATCACATTAAACTCAGTTCCGTCAATTTCCATTGTCACAACATAAAATCCATTATCACCGGATATGCTGGCATCACCATAAAATACAGGCGGTCTTAATACCACCTCAATTTCCTGGTCACTCAGCTTTGTTGCGAACATTCCGTTAGTACAATTGATAAACTCACATATTGCATCATATGCATCCGAATCAAATTCATCAAAATCAACTTGTGCAAATCTTGATGCAACCTTTATAAGTGCGTCATCGCTTCCGCCTATTGCAAAAAATACTTCTTCATCGCCATCCATCATCTGGCATCCGACAAAGTGCTCACGATGATTATCTTCAAGATTAACCTGCAAAAGACTTACATCTTCTCCCATATAGTATCTCATGCTCTTTAAAACGCACTGTAACTGCTGGACATATTTGTCGTTTTTCATAGGCACAAATATCGATACCATATTGTCAAGATTGCCCTCTTTTAATGCTTTTAATTCCGCATCGGTAAAATTAGCATCTTTGCGGTTCTTTGCTATATAACTGCTTAGTAAAATATCTCCCATAGGACCCCTCCAGGTTTCTAGTCTTTTCTTTTTCACGACTCCATTGAAAAATCAATATAACATAATAAGTATACCCTAAATAGTAAAAAAATCAAGAAAAAGAGAGTTCAAATTGAACCCTCTTTTTCACAATTACACAATAATTATTAATTTATTTATCTTCAACACTGTAGTTAGGAGCTTCCTTTGTGATATGAATATCATGTGGATGACTCTCTCTTAATGCTGCTGATGACATCTTAATAAACTGACCAGTCTCCTGAAGTACAGGAATTGTAGGTGCTCCACAATAGCCCATACCTGAACGGAGACCACCCATAAGCTGGAATATTGTATCTTCAACAAGTCCCTTATATGCAACTCGTCCTTCAACGCCTTCCGGAACCAGCTTCTTTGCACCTGTCTGGAAATATCTGTCTTTGCTTCCGTTTTCCATAGCTGCGATAGAACCCATGCCTCTGTATACTTTGTATTTTCTTCCCTGGAACAACTCAAATGTACCAGGTGCTTCATCACATCCTGCAAGAAGACTTCCGAGCATACATACATTACCACCGGCTGCAATAGCCTTAACAATATCACCTGAATACTTGATACCACCATCAGCGATAACAGGAATTCCATACTTCTTAGCTTCTTCATATGCACTCATAACAGCTGTAACCTGAGGCACACCAATACCCGCTACAACTCTTGTTGTACAGATAGAACCAGGTCCGATACCAACTTTGACAGCATCTACACCAGCCTCACAGAGAGCTTTTGCAGCTGCTCCTGTTGCAATATTACCGGCAATAACCTGTAAATCAGGGAATGCTGACTTAATATTCTTTAATGTTGTAATAATATTCTTTGAATGACCATGTGCTGAGTCAATAACAATACAGTCAACCTTTGCATCAACAAGAGCCTGTACTCTATCCATAACATTAGATGTTATGCCTACTGCGGCACCTGCAAGAAGTCTGCCCTGTGAATCATGTGCTGATGCCGGATACTTAATCTGCTTTTCAATATCCTTAATTGTTATAAGACCTCTTAATTTGAAATCATTATCAACAATAGGAAGCTTTTCTTTTCTTGCCTTTGCAAGAATCTTCTTTGCTTCATCAAGTGTAATTCCAACTGGTGCAGTAATAAGATTCTCACTTGTCATACATTCACTGATTGGACGGTCGAAATTTTCTTCAAACTTTAAGTCTCTGTTTGTGATGATACCAACAAGCTTACCGTTATCATCTGTAATAGGAACGCCTGAAATTCTGAACTTACCCATAAGGTCATTTGCATCCGCAAGTGTATTATCAGGATGAAGATAAAATGGGTCTGTGATTACACCGTTTTCTGAACGCTTAACCTTATCAACCTCTTCTGCCTGCTGCTCGATAGACATATTTTTATGAATAATACCGATACCGCCCTGTCTTGCCATAGCAATTGCCATTCTATGTTCTGTTACTGTATCCATTCCCGCACTCATAAGCGGAATGTTAAGCTTAATATTCTTTGTAAGCTGTGTTGATAAGTCAATCATGTTAGGTGTTACTTCTGAATACTGTGGTACTAATAACACATCATCAAATGTAATTCCTTCGCCAATAATTTTACCCATTGTAATCTTTATCCTCGCTTTCTTTTATATTATCTTTATGTTGCAAAAATATCCGAATACTTATTCGTTTCGGATATCTCTTTCGGCGTACATCTTCGTCCGCCCTTGCTATAATATTATCAGACAATATAACAAATAGCAAATAGAAAGTCAAGAAATTTTTTCTCATCTTTCCATTTGCTATTGTATTAAAAAACATTGTATATTTTATCAGTCAACCTTATATGACTGCTTAGGGACTGTTTCTTTTACCGCTTCAAGCATTGACTCTGACGGTTCTATGAGTAGCCTCTCCATCTCATTATTTACATTAAATGTATAAATGACAACAGCTTCATTCCCTTCATTGGAAGTATAATCATGTGTTCTTAACTGTCTGTGTTCCATTCTCAAAGCATCCTGGCTTCCTGTCTTTGCAACAAGCTCAGCTTTACTTAAATCGTAGACACCACATCTTTTTCTTCTTGTTCTTGCCATAATCCTGTCTACTGTAAATTCTCCGTCAACAAGTGAATACTCATATTCCGCATTGTAATATCTGAATACAAAAACAGTAAACACTACAAGTACAGCAAATAACAGAAGACCGAATGCATGTGTCTGTGGAATTGTTGTAACCGCAAGAATACATGCTATTATCATTATTATTTTAAAGATAAGTGCATTCTTAGGTGCTTTTACCTTTATTATCTGCTCTGTTGAAACATTATACATATTTTACATCATTCCCATTCCGGCACCACCTGCTGGCATTGCTGGAGTATCTTCTTTAATAGTTGCAACAACTGATTCTGTTGTAAGAAGTGTAGATGCAACACTTGTAGCATTCTGTAATGCACTTCTTGTAACCTTTGCAGGGTCAAGGATACCTGCATCAATCATATTTACATATGTTTCATTTAACGCATCAAAACCTGTACCCACTTCTGATTCTCTTACGTTGTTGATAATAACCGCACCTTCAAGACCGGCATTAGCTGCAATATGGAAGAGTGGAGCTTCAAGAGCCTTGAGAATAATCTCAGCACCAGTCTTTTCATCGCCAGAAAGTGTCTTAGTAAGTTTTTCAACTTCCTTAGATGCATGAATATATGCTGAACCACCACCTGAGATAACACCTTCTTCAACTGCTGCCTTTGTAGCTGCAAGAGCATCTTCAAGTCTTAACTTATTCTCTTTCATTTCTGTTTCTGTAGCTGCACCGACACGGATAACAGCAACACCGCCAGAAAGTTTTGCAAGTCTTTCCTGAAGTTTTTCTTTATCAAAATCAGATGTTGTCTCTTCAAGCTGAGCCTTAATCTGTGCAATTCTTGCCTGAATATCTTCCTTGTTGCCTTCGCCGTCAACGATTACAGTATTTTCCTTCTGAACCTTAACTGACTTAGCACGTCCAAGCATATCCATTGTTGTATCTTTAAGTTCAAGTCCAAGTTCTTCTGAAATAACCTGACCACCTGTAAGAATTGCAATATCCTTTAACATTTCTTTACGTCTGTCACCATAGCCCGGAGCCTTAACACCGACAACATTGAATGTTCCTCTTAATTTATTAACAATAAGTGTTGTAAGTGCTTCACCTTCAATATCTTCAGCGATAATAAGAAGCTTTGCACCGCTCTGTACAATCTGTTCAAGAATTGGAAGAATTTCCTGAATGTTAGAAATCTTCTTATCTGTAATAAGGATATATGGGTCATCAAGATTTGCTTCCATCTTATCCATATCTGTTGCCATATATGCTGAAATATATCCTCTGTCGAACTGCATACCTTCAACAAGGTCAAGTTCTGTCTTCATTGTCTTAGACTCTTCAATTGTGATGACACCATCATTAGAAACCTTCTCCATTGCATCAGCAACAAGCTGTCCTACTTCCGGGTCACCTGCTGAAATTGAAGCTACCTTTGTAATCTGGTCTTTGCCAGTAACCTTCTGGCTCATCTTTGCAATTGCTTCCACTGCACAATCAGTAGCTTTCTTCATACCTCTTCTTAAAATAATAGGATTAGCACCTGCTGCAAGATTCTTCATACCTGCATTTACCATTGCCTGTGCAAGAACTGTAGCTGTTGTTGTACCATCACCTGCAACATCATTAGTCTTTGTTGCAACTTCCTTAACAAGCTGTGCACCCATATTTTCAAACTTATCTTCAAGTTCAATATCCTTTGCAATTGTAACACCATCGTTAGTAATAAGCGGTGCACCGTATGATTTATCAAGGACTACGTTTCTTCCCTTAGGTCCGAGTGTTACTCTTACTGTATCTGCAAGCTGGTTAACACCTGCTTCAAGTGCTTTTCTTGCATCTATGCCATATTTAATTTCCTTTGCCATAATTATTGCCTCCTGATTAAATATTAAATCAAATTATAATTCAATGCCTATATTATCTATTATTCAATTATTGCAAGAATATCTGACTGCTTAACAATTATATATTCTTCATCTTCAAGCTTAACTTCTGTTCCTGCATATTTAGAATAAATAATCTTATCTCCGGCCTTAACCTGCATCTTAACTTCTTTGCCGTCTACCATTCCGCCAGGTCCTACTGCAACTACCTCTGCCTGCTGTGGTTTTTCCTTTGCCTGACCAGGTAAAACAATGCCTGACTTTGTTGTTTCTTCTGCAACTAATGCTTTAATTACGACTCTGTCGCCCAATGGTACTAACTTCATAATTAATATTCCTCCATTCTGCTGTCATTGATTCTTTCCTTGCTGGCAGCTCTTATTCTGTTAGCACTCATTATTTTTGAGTGCTAATTACGATAACATTAAAATATCACTACCCTTTTTGTTTGTCAACAGCTATTTTAAATATATTATTTATTTAATGATTTCATTATAATTTTTTAATATTTTTTCTGCTATTCCATAAGGAACTAATTTGTCTTATTTTTCAATCCTATTTTTTCTGATTTTCCATAATAAAAGAGATACTGCTGTGCATAGCCGCCATATTTTCCGAAATGCTCCACGCCGTATGATTCTATTTCCGCATTGGAATGTTCCTCACCATCAAAATAAAGACTCTGCATAATCCTCTTTATCCAGACGTCAACCGGGAATGCTTCCCTGTAACCTAATCCAAAAAGGCTCACACAGTTAGCAACCTTCATTCCCACACCTTTTATTTTCATAAGCTGTTCACGACATTCATCCACACCACATTTTCTTAAATTCTCTTCTTTTATTATTTCATTATTCACAAATTCAACCGCATTATAAATATATGGAGCACGAAATCCCGTTTTGCACTCTCTCAATGCATCTATATCTGCTTGTGACAACTGCTGTGGCGTCGGAAAGCCATAGAAATCAATCCCGCCAACACTTCCCTGATATTTGCCGTAATCGTGTGAAATTCTTGCAACGATCTGTTTGATATGCGGAATCTGCTTATTCTGCGAAATTATAAATGAAATCAATGTCTCAAAAAATTCCTGATTAAGAATTCTTACACCCCACATCTTTTCCACAGCCTCACGCAATTTTTCATCTTCTTTCAACAAAAATGACTTTATTTCCCCATAATCTCTATCCAAATCGAAATAATGACACCATATTTTTTCAAATTCTTCTTTTGTTGTATCAAATAAATACATCTTATCATCCTTCTGGGCTGCATGCAGAAATTTTCCATATGCTGACATTCCATATTCATCATCATCAATTTTCTGAAAATGAAAACACTGTCCGCATTCCATCGTCTGTCCCAGATCAAAATCTTTCAGATTATGTATTATAGTATCTTTTCCTTTATATTCAACGTCCATATGTATACCCCATATCTGTCATGTAATATTATTGCTCATTTTTCTCATATAATATCACACTGTAGCTGCAAAATACGAATTTTTATTATTATTTTATATTTTGCACTTTAAAAAATTTTGTTTATAGAGTAGAATACTTAGAAACAATATATCACAATGACAGTTTTGCTTCGCAAAACAAGGAGGCTAAATCCTCTGCTCCTGCAAGGGCAGTCGCATTTTGCTTCGCAAAACAAGGAGGATTATATGGCTAAGAATTCTAAGAAAATTATTGCTTTGACTGCTGCCGCGGGTGCTGTCGGAGCTGTTGCCGCCACATTGGCTGCTTGCTTCACTAAATATAGAAAAAATAAAAATGCTGATAAAACCGCCGATGAAATCACGGCTGATAATGAAAATGATGACATTGATACTATAGATTTTGAATCTCTGACTAATGATACCCCACGCGAATATGTATCAATAAGTATCAATACCCACAAAGAGAAAGAATAAAACAGTTCTGTATTTATTAAATCATTTAATAAAAGCCCACGAAACACCATCAGTTCAGTGCTCCGTGGGTTTTAATTTACTTTTTCTTCTTTTCTTCTTCAGGAAGAACAGAAGCTGTTTTTATCATTGCTCTTGTAAGCGAATCTTTTGCATTTTTCCAAGGTTCATCAGCATATTTATGGTCAAATTTGTTGATAAACCATTCAACATCATCACGGACACGCTTCATGTTTTCAAGATATAACCTATTGGTCTGTTCAACAAAATCATTAAGAATCTGACCACTCATTTTTGATGATGCCCCTTCTATGAGAATTCCGTAATGCTGCGTACAGAATCCTTTGCATTCATTGTATTTTTTCCTAAATGATTCATCCTGTTTGTAAAGATAAATTATTGTATCTATATATCTTTTAAATGTATCTTCTATTCTCTCACATACAAAACATTTTGTATTAAGTTCTTTCGTATAATCAGATATGCCATTAGGCTGCACTTTTGAGAACAGCTTTTTACCTTTTACAGGCTCCTGTGCCTTTTTTGATATATCTGCTATAACCCTATCCATATGAGTTTTCATTACAAGTGCAAAACCAAGCCTGTTTTCACAATTGTACACATCTTTGATATGTTTTTCACAAAATCCAAGCTCATCTGTCTTTGCTCTTATATCATCCTCCATATAGCTGGGACCCATCGTATATTCAACCGCTGCATTTTCAAGCTCACGCTTCATATAACATACCGGACACTCACATCCACTGTCAAAAGCATCGTTAACCGGTATTGTAAATATTTTCTCTTTCATCTGCATGCAAATTCCTTTCAATTAATCCACATCATTATTGACATGTATTATTGCTATTATCTGATTATTTGCAGCCTTTGTCAAACTCAGGATTAAATGCATAGAAATTCTTTGAGTTGAGACTATCCTGAATCATTGAAAGTGCTTCGCCAAATCTCTGAAAATGCACTATTTCTCTCTCCCTCAAAAATCTCAATGGGTCAAGCACATCCGGGTCATCTGTAAGCCTTATAAGATTTTCATATGTTGAACGTGCCTTCTGCTCCGCTGCCATGTCTTCTGTTAAATCTGTAATTGCATCACCTTTTGACTGGAATTCGCACGCATTGAAAGGAATTCCGCCTGCAGCCTGCGGCCAGATTCCCGCCGTATGGTCAACATAGTATGCTTCAAACGGCGTTCCTTTAAGCTGTTCAACCGTCATGTTACGTGTGAGCTGATGCACCATTGTGCTAATCATCTCAAAGTGAGCGAGTTCTTCTGTTCCAATATCTGTAAGAAGTCCCGCCACAGCACGGTCGGGCATGGTGTAACGTTGCGAAATATAACGCATTGAAGCCCCAAGCTCGCCGTCAGGTCCACCATACTTCAATAAGGTATACAGTGCAAACAGGGTACATTTTGCACCCTGTTTATAACTTATTTCTACCTATTTAATATGTATCATTATATGCGACTTTTTGAGAAATATCAATCCGGCAATTTTAAAACCATACCAGAGTAAAGTCCACTTTCAAGTGTCATGCCGTTGTATTCTGCCAGCTCCGCCGCTCTGTTTCCATCTCCCAGGTAATCATTTGCAATCTGCCAGAAGCTGCCGCCCGGCTGTACTATTGCTGTTCTTTCTTCTTCACGGCTTGCAGGTTCTCTGTCTGCCGGCTGTGCTGAATCTGCCGGAACAACATCAGAAAGATATACTCTTGCATATACATCATTATCAACCATCAATACAACTGTGTCGTCTGACACATCTGCTGCTGTGTATATTCTATCATAAATTTTTAATGGTGTGCCATTAATATCAACATTTCCTGTGAATTTTAGCTGCATGCCATCATTTATCACGCTGTCATTTGCGGTATCGATGACAGAGCCGATAACCTCAACATCCGACTCTCTTACTACAGCAAATACAACGCCGTCATGTGTCAGTCGCATTGTCTCGCCGTTATATCCTTCTACATCATATCCGTCTTCATTGTGCCATGCTGTGATGTATGTGCCGTAAATATCTGTCTCGCCTGTAAATCTTACCTTAACACCATTGTATTTTGTGTCAATGTTGTTATCGGGCGTTTCGTTATCAGATGTATCAACATCTGTCTGCTCCGGAGCAACAGTAAAATCGTAATCCTTATAAGCAAAGTTCTGGTCCACCGCCTGACCCGCAACATTTACATCTCTTATAAAGTTATCATAGCCGCCGCCATACTGCCAAATGTCAATATCCACACCAATTTCCGGCTTTTCTGCCGTATATGATGCACACCATACATCATTGCCAGCTTCCTTGATTGCTCTAATATCCATTAAATTAATCATTGGGCTTGCAGAAGCATATACGCCTGCATCATAACCGGCTTCTTTTATAACTTCACAGAATCTGTTAATAATCTCTGTAAGATTATCAGCATCAAGAGCCTCGCCCTCAACATCAGCAAACACAGGAAGCTGTAACTTCATTCCGGCGATAAGCGAAAGACAGTGGCGTGCCTGTTCTGCCGCCTCTTCTGCAGACTCTGCATCTAAGAGATAGTAAACGCCTCTTGCAATGCCAAGTCTCGCACATTCAACATAGTTTCTTCGATATGTCGAATCGTAATACATACCGATATTCTTATCGTCTGCTCCGCCGCATCTGAAGATTGCAAATTCAATCCCTTCTTTTTTTGCCTGTTCAAAATCATACATTCCCTGCCATCTTGATATATCTATTCCAAATTTCATATTATTTATCCTCACTTTCATTTGTCAATTCATTATCATCAGGAAGTTCATCCGTATATTTCCCCAAAAAATTTTTAACATATGCCCATATTTTCTTTACCGGCAATCCACAGAGCGTCATATTTTTTAAGATGCTTACAATCTCATACGCAATGTAAAGCATACCAAAAAATTCCGTTATTCCCACTGAATTCCCCAAATATATTCGTATTGTTTCAGGAATAAAGCCGATGAGGTTGAAATTTGTAACATAATCTACGACAATCAAGAACATTATTGATATAATCATTCCAATTTTACGAATTGCCCCATTTATACCAAAGCAACTGTTAAAATTCCTATCTTTTATCGCTCTTAATATTCCAAATGCCGTATCAATTACTACAGCTATAATTACAAGCTGTATAATTCTACTATGTGCCGCAGCTATATATATCTCTCTTAATGTTTGCATATAAAATCCTTTCTGTTGCACCGGTGCAACTTTAAAATTTTTGTATTAAAAAAAGACGCTTTCGCGTCTATGAGGAATCATTATACATATTTACACCTGTCTTTCTTACTTTTCTAATGCTTTAAGCCTGTTATTAAGACTCTGCACCGTTGCAATTAAATCTGCTATAAGCTCATCATATCTCAGACCGTACCTTGCCGTTAAAAGCTGCGTCTGCTCACCTGTCAAATCATCTACTGCTATCGCATTATAGTTTTTATCATCGACCGCTTTATCTATAAACACGCCCCAGTCACCTTTCATTGACTCTTTGACCTCCTGGGCTATAAGGCCGTGGTGCAACCTGTTTGATGTGCCATTTTTAAATCTAAACTCTGACGGAATCAAGCTATAAATGAATTGTGCTGAATTCTCAATATCAAGGGCTTTAATATCTTTCTTGATGTTTCTATCTGAGTCACTTGAAATGTTCCCGTAAATAGTTCCATTTACACTCCAATTATACTGAACTGCTCCAGTACCCCACAGCGAAAGTTCACAGTTTGTGAGATACTTTCCCGACTCGCCACCAGAATTAAATATGCGGACGCTTTTTGTGTCGCCGCCCCCGTTATAGCACCAAAATCTTGCGATTTTTTCAGTTCCTTTTTTGCCGACAGAAAAATTTGAATTAACTGTAAGGCTATAATCATCAGAATATGTTTGCAACTCATTGTGAAATACAGTAGGAACCATCATGTGTACTTTGTTGTCGGCGTTTCTATCAATCGCTACGGCTACATAAGGTTTTCTATTTTCATCCATGTAATCAAGGTGAAGCTCATCATTAAAATCCGAGCAAATGACCAAGGATTGCCTCTTATTTTGAGAGCCACTATTTCCACTGTCAATATATGTTGAATAAATACTTCCAACGAGATTATCTTTGTCAGTCCACGAGTAAAGTTTAATCGTGCTTTCGTTTATTTCGATACCTTTACCGCCAACTGAATGATTCTTTGTAGATAAATATCCGTCATTTATTCTTACATATCCTCTGGCGTCTACAATGAAGTTTCCATAATATTTGCCATCTTCTTTTTTCTCCTGAACCGAAAAAGCCCAATCTTCAGCTCCGGTTACTGTCTGTATATACACACGATATTTGTCATAATCTGAATAAAGCGAATGTTTGTCAATCTTCCAACCACCAATCGTTCCTCCGGTAAATTCAACTCTTCCATCTGCCGCTATCTTTGCGTTTGTGCTGTCCAGCACAAATCTGTTTGATTTGAGTGTGATAACATCAGCACTTGCATTAATCTCACTTATCAGCTTGTTTTTATCAACTTTAAGTTCTAAGCTGGCTTTTGTGGCATAATTAGAGCTTACTGTAGTTAATACAGAATTTGCCGATTGAGTTATAGCAGAATTCATTTGCGTTGTTGTACTGTATGCTGTAAATTTTTCATCTGTGTCTTCCGGTGCTGGCGTCCAATCGGTTGCCTTGTCACCGAGTTCAAGTTTTGGCAGTTTGAAATAGGTGTAATCTCCATATGCCGTCGGTTTTAGTCCAAGTGAAATTTGAATTTCAGAATCTGCTCCTGCCGGAATTTCTAATTTTATTGCAAAATATCCCACCACATTTTTTTGTAAAAGCGTATAAGCTGTTCCGCTTTTGTAATATCTGATATTAATAAATCCTGCTTTTATACCTGCTTTATTATGCCCAGACAACATATAAGTTGTTCCGGGTTCAATTGTAACCATCTGCTGGCAACTCCACCAGCTGTCATTATGTGCTGCGTAAATCTTAAAATATCCGTCTACGTCTTTAGCAACAGTAACTCCCGATTCTGTCGTCCACTTTATTAAATCTGCCGAATTTAACAAAAGATTTCTCCCGCCAATTTGCAAATCATTAAATTCCGTCTTGCTTGTGTACGTTTCACTTACAGTTGTTTTAAAGCCGCTTAAATCTGCGGTCAAAGCTGTAACATTCGCCTGTAAAGCTGTAACTGTGCTTCCGTCTGCTTTTTTGCTTATCTTTGTTGTATTGCTGTTTACGGTTGCAGCAAGACTTGTTAAAGATTGATTTAAAGACGTGTACTGATCGCTTATCGTCGTAACTTTTGTATCTACTGCGGAAATTGAGCTATCTGTGTCTTCGGGAGCTGGCGTCCAAGGAGATGCAAATTCTCCTTCTTCAAATTTGTAATCCGCAATGTATAACTCCGTTCCTGCCGTCGCATTTGATACAAAAAATTCTGTTAATTTGCTGAATACATAGTTTACGACAACTGTAGTTTTTATCTCAAATTTCTGCCATTCTGTGGAAACATTCACGGTGCTTTTATTAAATCCCGGACTGCTGTTTCCCCATGTGACAGATATTGCTTTATTCGCTTTTAACAAGCAAGATTGTGTATATACCTTTTTTTGTAAATTCTTTTTGCTTTTTAGGCTTGCGGGAATATCAATGTATGCTCCCTGTGAGCCAGCTTTTATATATGTTATCTTTCGAGCTTTTCCAGAAAGTGTGGCATTATCAGCAACAATTTCATCTTTATGAGCTGTCGTTGTGCTCTGATACCATCCTAAATACAAATTTCCTCTTGTATAACCTGTATTTTGGAAAAGATTCCTCCCACCGATTTGGAGATTATTCACAGTTGTATTTATGTCCTGTTGCCAAACCTTGCTTGAAATCGCTCCTTGCACAGCAGTAAGCTGTGTTCCTTGCGTTGTTACAGACTTCTGTAACTCCGTAACATTTGTAGTCATGTTTTTAAACGCAACATCAAGCGTCTGTTTGTTCACATCCACATAAATCTTACTGCTTTTCACTGTATGGCTTCCGTCTTCGTTAATAACCGTAAAGAGACTTTCTATATCCAGCTTACTTGCCGCGATATTTGCATTTTCTTTTATCATGTCGTTACGGATTATCTCACGTTTTACACCGTTTTCGGTAAGTCCTAAGGCATCAAACATCAGATTGCCGGATTTATCCCACACGTACATGTTATAATCAGAATTAGCATCTTTACCAATTTGAACTCTTGTAATTTTTTTATCATCTTTTATCTGTATCGTATTGTCAGTTATATCAAGATTTCCGCTTTCGCTTAGGATTTCAACAAGGTTTGTATAAATCTTCCCGCTTGTGATTTTATCTGCGGCTATACTTTCTATCATTGCAGATTTTATCTGTGCATCACCGATATTTGCTACAATGCTGTTGCTAAACTCCGTTGTAAGACTTCCACCGGATGCAGAACCGAACATTATTGTATTTACCTTTTCAACTCCAACCGTTAAGTCTTCAATCTTTGATACGACTGATTCAAAGTCTTTTGCATAAAAATCTTCAAACTTTCCTTCTACACCGTCAAGCTTCTCGATTGTTGCGTATTTTATATCAGCTTCATTTGTCTGCAAATAATTATTTTTTATGCTTAATATATCAGCCTCTATTGAAATTACCTTCTCAGATGTAACTGTATTCGCTTTTACCCATTCAGCATCTACTTTTTTAGCAACAAGTTCTTTTGTTGCAATAAGTTCCGAATACATTCTCTCAACTGCTTTTGACGTAGGACCTTTGAAGTCTGTGCTTGTCTCAACTTCTGTTTTTCCGAATGATTTTACAGTCATAGACATTCCGCCGTCATACTCATATACTATATTCATAACTGGCACACTATACTCAACGCCATTAACTGCTGCCGTTATAATATCCCATACATCTAGTCGTATATCCGCAGGTGCTTTTAATTCAACTTCTCTGTATGTAAATCCTTTTATCTTATTATATACATCTTCAAGGCCTGAAGATGTCATAAATGGATTATCAAATGTTACACCGAGCGTTCCGCCTCCTGCTGTGTATGAATTTGAATTGTCTATATTGGCTGTTAAATAATCTAAATGATAATTGCTCTCTGTTTTTTCAAATGTCATGATTCGTGATAAATCAAGTTTGAAATCTGTTTGCTCATACCATTTTATAATTATAGTTCCTATTCTGTTCACACAAGCAAAGCCTCCGACAAGTGAAGCTATATAACCTATCATCTCGCGGCATGTATAACCTTCAGGTCTTTTTTCAATAACAACATCAATACCTGAGGTATCTATCAGAACCCCGCACTGAACACTAATTTCATTCAATACATCTTTTGCTTTCGCAGGATATGATAAATCTGATATGTATATCCCTGTTGTTTTTATCATTCTGTCGTATGCTGTAAATGTCGTTGAATTTTCATCATTCGTCGGATGCTCTGCCGTAAATATTCCAACCGGAACATATTCATATGCACCACCTTGCAGTTTTAATCCGATTTCTACCGAAATCTCTGTATTTTCAAAAAGCTCGTCTATCTTTGCAACTGTAAGCTCTATTTTAGCCGAAACTGCCGAACCGAGTTGTAATGACTCTTCACTGCTTGAAGAATTCTCATATGTCATCTTTTTTAACCCGGTGCTATACCATTTGCCGTTAATCTTTAATCGTGCATTAAATGTTCTTGAAGGACTTCTTATTGTATTTATAAATTCTTCTGAAACTTCACTATACATACATTACTCCTGTATCATAAATTCAAGCGTCTCCATTTCTTTTAAAGAAATACTGTCATAGTCCCCACTGTCACATGTTTCGATCAATTCAAGCGACAATGGCATGAGTTCAATCTCAACCTCTGTATCATTAATATCACCAATTTCTTTAATTGTATTTTCCTTGATTTCATCAGAATCAAACTGATAAGCCCCATCTTTTACAACCGGTCTTCCCTCATCATCTTTTAAACATCTGTCTTTTAAAATTTTTGCTCTTAATTCGTCTGCATTTTGTGCCTCTGACGCTAATGTTTTTATGTTTTTTGCAATCGCATAGCTTAATTTTACCGGAAAATGTTTATTTATCTCATACAATTGACTTAATTTCTCGTATACCGTTTTAATTCTCATTGTCTGTTTCATTTTCTGATTCCTTTCCTATATTACTGCTGTATAATCTGAACACTTGCACTTCTGTAATAAAATATACCGTCGTCAAGTCTGCCAAGCTGCTCTTTACTAAGTGTTCCCCTATAAGTTGGTATTGTTATGTCCTGCCCGTCATCATGGAATGTTATCGGGAAAAATCCGGCAATCAGCTTATTTTTTATTATCATAAGCTCTGATTCCTGCAATATTCCCCAATTAACAGACAAGGTCTTCTTCTCAGCAACAACATCTCCCAGCATTGTGCCGTCAAGTGTACGTCCTGTAGCGGAAGACCATAATATCTCATCATCCACTTTGAGGGAGATAGGAGCCGGAAGCTCCTGTCCATCACACTCAAGTATCAATTCATCACATCCTTATGTTATAATCTCACATTTCCCTGTTGCTTTTGTATGCTCATTAATCTTATCTACCACATACTTTTTAAGGCTCTTCCCGTCAAGCTGTATATCAAGATCCAATGTTTCAAGAATCCTAAGTATCTGTTTAAGAATACTTATAGCCTCTGCCAAAAGTTCGGCACTTGAAGCCATATCTGCTGCCTTTTGTGCCATTTCAAGCAATTTATCCTCAGGTGCAACAACTTCACCCTGATGTTTGTTATCGCCAATCATGGCCAACTGAGGCGTATTTGGTTTTACATAACCGCCCTGTGCGAGGTATGGAATGCTACCAAACCCAACTTCCGGCAGGTCCATTCCAAAATGTTCTCCACCTATAATTGGTACCCAGCTTGGTACATCAAAGCTAAGATTATTCACTTTACGTACTATCCAATTAATTCCACTTTCCACCCCATCAAGCATGCCATTTATAAGCCCAATTACCATATTAATAGGTTCTTTAGCTATATCTCCAATCATTGAAAATATACCGCCAAAAGATGAAATTATACCGTTCCATGCTTCTGACCAATCTCCTGAAAACACTGAAGATATAAAGTGGATTAATCCTTTAAATACTGTAATTATATCGTTTATAATATCTGCAATATGCCCAATTACAACTCCTACAATATTCCCTACAGAATTGAACACTGCTACGAATGCAGGTCCAAATATCTGCAACAAATAACCAACAACCGGCTCAATAAATTTGTTATAAATTATTAATGCACAATTAACAATTTCACCAACAAAGTCAAGGAAATTAGCTAAAAGTGGCTTTAAATGTTCTTCCCAGACCTCATCTATAATATCAAGAGCATTATCCCATACTGGTTTTATAGTAGTCTCCCATATCATTGAAATAACATCTGCTGTTGTCTTAACAGCATCCTTTATTCCATCAAATATAGGAACTCCCCACTTATCCCAGGCATCAGCTAATGTATCTACAAATCCTGTCCATATATTAGTCATGCTCTCTATCGCCGGACAAAATACATCTTTCCAGACTGTATCCCATCCATCTTTAAGCGTATTAAACAAGTCATCTATAAGCAAATTAGTCTGAGTAGCAAACTCCGTTATCATTGGCAATCCAGTTGTTATAAAATTCTGTAATACTGGATATGCTGCTTTATCCCATATATCAATGAATACAGTATTAAATGTATCAAATAGACCATTTATAATGTCACCATTTGTATCGACAACTGAAACAAGATAATCTGTAAAAGGTCCTTTAAAATAACTTAATAACGGCTCTCCAAGTCCCTGTATATCAGTAAATACCTTTGCAAGATTGTTCTTAGCTGTTAAGGCGTTATTAACTAATCCATCCCATATTCTTAAAAAAGAGGGTGAAAAGTTCTTTATTCCCCAATCTTTTAGCTTACCTAATGTCTTTTTTACATCATTAACAAAATCACTAATTGCTGATGAGGCACTTGATGTACTTTTGCTCACATCCGGTACAAGGTCAACACTTCCAATTCCTGAAGATGTTCCCCCTGTACTGCCACTTGAATCAGAACTATCATCTGTTGGCTCTGTAAGCTTATTTATCTGGTCAAAGCCTGCAAGTGACCTCTCTATATCTTTAGCTGTCTTCTTGGCTGCACTTCCTATATCACCTACATTATCCGCCGCACTAGATGCATCATCTCCTATACCGGCTATATCCGAACTTATCGAACCCATAGAAGCTGATACATCTGCTCCTGTAAGCATTTGCACAAAGTTTGCAAAACCATCGGCAACCTTCTGTAATCCTGCCAACAAGCTGTTAAAGCCTCGCAAGATAGGTGTAAACAATGCTATGAAGCCTTTGCCAAGACTTGCTTTTAACTGCTCAAATCTTAATGATAATATCCTTGTCTGATTCGCCCAGGAATCCTGTGTCTTAGCAAAGTCTCCTGTGGCATTAGATAAAGCACTCGTAACATACTGAAAACGCAGCATTACTTTTTCCTGCTCTGTCATTTTGGCGGTAGTCTTACCGAAGCCGTTATTAAGTGCATACTGGTCTAAGTTAGTCTGAGTCATAATCACGCCCAAGTCCTTGAGTGTTTCAGTCTCACCAGTCCAAATGGATTTTAACTTCGTATATGCTTCATCTGTTCCAAGATTGTAAAATGATGCAACATCACCGGTTAATCCTGTAACATTTTCAGCCATATCAAGTGCCGCCTGTCCTGTTATTCCCATGGCATTACTCATCTGGCCAAACACACCCATGTACTTCTTGGCCGATAATTCCGATAAGCCAAAGTTAGTCATAGCATTGGAAGCCCATTCATCTGCCGAACCCGCAAGATCCTTAAATGCCGTATCTACAACATTCTGTACTTCTGTTACATTAGAACCGACTTCTATGCAATCTTTTGTGAATTTAGCCAATGCTGCAATGCTTAAAGCCCCAGCTATCTTCTTTCCCATACCGGAGAATATGGATGTTGCTTGTTTAGATGCTTTATTAGAAGCACCTGTAAGCTGGTTAACTATCTGCGAACTGTCTATGCCAAGTTCCAGAGCTATCTGACCTACTACATCTGACATATTATCTCCTTTCTGGCATTAAAAAAGCTGCTCTCTACTTTGAGAAAGCAGCTTTAGCCCATTTTTGGAAATTATTCCAATATTCGTTATACGCTTTTGGATTTTTCATTAACTTTTTATTTCTTCTTATAATCCAGTCATTACGAATCTTCTTTTGCTCTTTTGTAAAATTCTTAATAATTTTCGGGTCTTTTTCTGCCCGTATGCTCACAACTCTTCCCAGCGGAGTCTCTGGCATTATTCCTGATAACAAAGAGCAAAACTCGGACCATGACATATCATCATCTTTTCGCAAGCGTATGCCATATTGTGAAAGAAAACTTGATTCTACAAGTTCCCAATCATCGAACAAATCATAGTATGTTTCACCTTGAGGGTGTCTGCTCCTCTCCGTATGTTCCTGTAGCAACTCCCATTATTGTCTCATACAGCATCTTATATTCAGGAAGCGGTAAATCCATCTCTTCAATTTTAGCTGTTGCAGAAGCTCCCACAAGCATCTCAAGCCCCTTTGTCATAAATGCCATCTCATCTCCCTTTTTCTTCTCAAATTCCTGTGCCATTGCCTGAATATTAAAAATATTATTTTTTCTGTTATTTACAGTAACCATAAGCTCATCTGTAATGATAACCTTTGGTAACTGATTTGTAATCTTCATTGAAATATCTACTACCTGAAAATCTGTTTTATTTGCCATTATTTTTCATCTCCTTATTCTGGGCTATACTCAATATATGTTGGTTTTCCATCTGACTGTGCTTCCCACTCAAGTGCATCAATACTTGTAGAATCACCGCCAAGTGATGTTACATTGATGACTGCAGGAATAAGAAGCTGATCAAGATTCGGAAATATAATAGATACCCACGAGTTACAGTCCTGCCCTGTTTTGTAAGCAAGACCTGCCACATAGTCATTTCCCTCATCTCCATAGTTACGTTTACCACCCATTGACATTCCAAGCGATTTTCCTGTCATAAGACGTCTAACCCAGCCTGCCTGGTCCATTGGATTCCATTCTTCAATAGTTCCATCAACTGAAATGCTAAGACTTTCCGCATCTCTAACCACTTTAGTTTCTATCGTTTCCGGAGTATCTGATTTTTTTCTTCCCATGATACAAATTCCAAACTGAATTGTATGTACTGGATTTACACCTTCAAGCGGAGTAGCACCCGCATTATATCCGGCTAATTTAGTATTCTGTGCCATACTTTTACCTACCTTTCATAATAAATATCTAATTCTATTACACTCTCAAAGATACCTTTATCATCTGTCCCTACATCAACAGGCTCATCAACCAACATTTTAGTGAAGAGCACTTTAGTATCGTTGATTGTAATATGGTTCATATCCCTAAGCATATTGTAGAGCTGTTCTGCGGTCTTCTCTGTGTCTCTTACACTGGTATTCCAATGAACCAATATGCTTACAGACTTAACACGATAAGAGCTGTTATTTAAGCCGCCTACCGCCATCTGCACAGGTCTTTGCTTGTTATTATTGTAAACACCTATGCTCTTATTCTTTTTGTCGTCTAATTTGCCGCAATACACGTTAGTATTGTCTGCAATACCAAGACCTGCTATATAATCTCTTACATCACCTATTCCTAACATCATAACCCCGCATTCCTCTTATACAGCTTAGCAAAAGCATTCTTGGCAAAATTCTGTTTCTTACCGCCTTTAAGGTAATCATCAAGCCATCTGCCTTTTGCATTGGCATTACCCTCGTGCCTCTTACCGCTTTCATCAGTCCAAGGTGACTGGTGGAAGTTGTATTCCGGATGATAGTACAATCTTCTTGCATAAGGCGTGCTTGATATAAGCTCCACCTTACCATTTGCAATATCCTGTGTATATACAAATGTGCTCTCATTCTGTAATGTACCTGTATCTCTAGGCATTACCTGCCTTTGAACAACATCTGTATGTATAGCTTCTGCAGTCTGTGCCAATGACACCTGTGCTGCTGCCGTAAGTCTTCTCACCACAGGCATATTAAGCTTTACTGTTGACTTAACATTCTTTGCCATTACATCACATCCAACCTTACATAATTAACTGTACCATCCGGATTACGGCACTTCGTACCCTTGTATATATGCCTTGTTACACCGAACACCTTTATATCACCTTTAGTAATAACAGGAAGCTCCGGTGCAATATCCCCCGGTATTAAGGCACAACCCTCAAGCTGTATAAGTACCTTTTCTGCTGTTAATACTGTCTTGCCGCTATCCTGATAGTTGCATAAACCATCCCATATAACAGGTTCAAGAGGTTCTCCATAAACGTTCCTGCCTTCCTGCGTTATCTCGAGGTGTATTTCTGTCTTACACATGCTCTTTAATACTAAACATGGATATTTCAAATGCTTACACCCCCAACAAAAGACTACAGAGTCCCGTCTGACAAAGCAACTGATATATATCCCGCTTTATGGCAATTCCATTTTGTACAAGAACATTCCAACTGCTGCCAAACTGCATAGATACTCCATTTACAGCATAGTTCTGCAAGACACAATTAATCATATCTTCATTCTCATACTCAAAATCAGCCATATCACAGCATACATCTATGATTATTGCCTGCTGAAACTCTGTCAGACCTTCAAAGCCTCTCGCAACTATACGATTAAAAGTAAGCGAGTCGATATGACGGCTCGCCTGCTTTAACCTTTTAATTATCTGCTCATCCGGAATAATGTTATGCTCACTCAAATATTGTTCTTTGCTTGCATATACCATAGGCTCACGCTTCCCTGGAAGCTTTAATCTTCTTTAAAATGCCTTCCTGTGTTGATGCCTGTCCTATGTCTATATTATTGTCTTTTGCATATGCGATTAATTCTTCAACTGTCATAGCTGTTAAATCAACTATTTCTGCCTTTTCTGCCTTGAGTGCATTAAGTTCATCAAGTACCTTCTTATACTTCTCATATGGAACAATCTTGCCTCTTCCATAAGCTATAATGTTGCCCTTATCATCAACAATATCATAGCCATCTGCAATATAACGTTTCTGCTCCTGTTCAGCTATTGTATATTCCTTATTAGCCTTTACTGCCTTCATTGTAAGCCTCCTATTCTCCGTCTACATTCATAGCACAGCCATCTGCTTTTTTCTCAAGTAAGAAAAGGTCGCCATAACAACGATTCTGATAAAGGTAGCCATCTGCTGTCCTTGAATCTGTTCCCGGTGTGAAGAGCTTGATGTAGCTGTACTTATCACGGCAAACTACGCAAGATGTATGAATAAGAATCATATTAATCTGCTTAGCTGAACCAGCCGGTTTACAGCCTTCTGTAAAATCATATGCTGTCTTCATTCTTGCCGATGGTACAGATTTAAGGATTACATCATCAAGACTGTGAACCTTGCGATTAACAACATTGGAACTACCGCTGACATCAATTGTCCTCTGAATCCCATCTGCTTTTTTAGCAATCTTCATCATCTTAGGTGTAAGATAAAGAATTCTTCCCTCTTCAGGAACTCCAGCCTCATCCATAGCTTCCATAAGATCATCAAATACATCAAGAAAATTTGCTGCTGTAATAGCTGTTGTATTAATATTGCCCACCTTATGTGTGCTAAGTTCTGAATACAGTTTTGAAAATCTGTAACAATCTTTTTCGGGGATGGCCTGTTCAGTCTCAAACGTATTCTGAATATTGGCAACCGATAATGTTAAATTGGTCTCATCAATATCCATTGGATCAATGAAGAATTCAACATCTCTATCATGCGATAACTTCTTTGGTTCCCAATCGTTTGATAATGTTCCGGCGTTGAATCCCGGTGTTCTTGTATGGTCCTTATAACCGCTTACCGCCATTCTTGGCAACTTGATTGTCTGTGCATTGATAAATGTTACCTGTGGGTTAGACTTTGTTAAGTCATCCGAACACAACTCTTTCGCATATTTCTGCTGTAAAAGATTTGTAAATGTTTCTGCATATTCGTATACTGCCATTGTATTTCCTCGCTTTCTTATAATCCGAAGGCTCTTTTAAGAGCATCTTCATTTGCCTGGTTATTATTGTTACCTCCCGGAGCTCCTAACTGAAATCCGCTATTTGCTCCCTGTGTTGGTTTTAATGCCGGCACATCTTTAAGGACCTGCTCAAGTGCAGCCTTAATGCTGTCCTCTGATATTTTTCCATCATTACCGACAGCTTTGCTAAAATCTGCCATTTTAACAAGATATGGAATTGTTTTTGCATCTACGCCAAGAGTTACCGCCGTCATTGTAGCTACAAGCTCTATCTGTGACTGCTTTGCTTCATTTTTTGCTGCCGCAACTTCGTTCTGAAGCTCTGTATTGGCGTTCTGCTGCTGTTCCGACTGCTGCTCTTTGCTCTTTTTGTATGCTGCGATTGCCTGATGAAGCTCATTTTCAGATAATCCCTGCTGAACAAAGTAGTCTTTAATTACAGCGTTTTCCTTTTTGGCAGTTGCAGTATCTATCATCTCCTGCAATTTGTTATAATCAACTCCGGCCGACTGCTGATTATTGTCATTGTGCTGATTGCTCTGCTCACTGCTGCCTTCTCCGCTTTCTGCGAAGAACTGAAGATTTAAAGGTAATCTCATCTCCACATTGTCTCCTTTCTTCCGTTTACCGCCCGTCGGCATTTTCCTGAAAGTTTAGTGCCATTAAGTTTTGGGCATAAAAATAGCACCCACAGCGTATTGCTATGCGTGCTTATTAACTAATATTAAATTGTGTTGCACTGGTGCAACTTACTCTAATTTCTAAAGTTCTATTCCTTCCATTACTGCTCTTGATTCAAGAACAGCCAGATAATTTACCATTGCATCTATCTGCATATTATATGTGCTTCTAGGACATGTTGGTTCAAATTCTAATGTGCCATTATCCCATTTCTCAAGCATACATTTAAGTCCTTTATATCTTATAACAAGCTGCTTATACTCTGCTTTGAATCTATCTTTGTAATCCCCGCTATTCATTAAAATAGCTGTTGACGGCAACTTCGTTCCATCATATCTTCTGTATGCTTCCTCAAATTGTTTCTTAGGGCACCAACTCTCATATCCATCAGGATATCTTATATGATAGCCTTCATCTTCTAGATTCTCGTCACTTGGTATCTTCCATCCTCTGTATGCATTGTATTCGCCTCGGCTCATTGGCTCTGCTGCCACCACTTTTACTCCAATATAATCCTTCATTTCTAAATCCTCACTTTCTTAAAATTGGGTATAAAAATACCACCAATCTCTCGACTGGTGGCTGTTACTTAATTATATCATCAAGATTTACTTCAGAATCAATGTAAACGGCATCAACCTCATAATCATTGTATACCTTAATATCACCTTTAGGGCTAGCGTATTTCTGAATTATTGAACCATCAACATCTATAATTGGTTCATTGGCTGTTAATCCATTTACCTCATTCATTATTTTACTGCAAATTTCTTTAAATTTCTTGTTGTCAGCTTCTTTGCAAACTGTATATTGAAACATACTAGTCACCTTCTAATCCTAATTCTTTGTTGACATTTTCATTGGTTTTGGTAGCTGTTTTATATATGTCCTGAATAGCCTCTTCTCTCGACATACCTTTTCTATTCATCTTTGATTGTATCAGTTCCTCAAATGTTTTATTCGGCCTTTCAGTATCTAGCTGCTTTCTTGTTTTCTCATCTGCCATCATATCTCTAGCTTGTGTCCTAATCCTATTTCTAGCTTCAAATGCTTTTCTAGCTTTTTCTTCCATTGGCAGTGATGAATCTATATTATTCTTTATATCAGCAACAGCTTGTACATACCTCTTTCTTACTTCTATATTGCTCAATTTAATTTTACTACTTTGTACGCCTTTTTCAAGTGTTTCTTTAACTAATCCTTTTTCTTTTAACCATTGATTCATAGCATTACCCAGCTCATTTGGCTTACTTAACTGACTATTAGCAAACACTTCTGCAAAAAACTCATTTTTGGATGTTTTTCCATATTCTGAAATATTTGCCTCTAAATCAAATGATGGATTATTTCTTTTTGCAATTGCTATTATTTCATCATAACAATCATTTTGTATTTTTTTCTGAACATCTTCATACCACTTGTATTTCGCACTATTCGTCTTTGCTTTCCTGTTAATAAAGGCAAATGCATTTGACTCTGTCCATCCCAAAGATTTCATATAATCTCTTTTTATGACATTTTGCAACATATGCCCATACTCATGTGTAATAGTATAAACAGACGCCTCTTTATTTGTTAATTCAGCTGGCATACTATAACCGCTTTTTATTCCTTTTATCTCGTTATTTATGTGTAATTCTCTGTCTGAATAGCGTTTTTTATTCAGTGTTAAATACTGGTTGGCAGGCGTTAGTTTATTGCTCGTGGCATTTCCTATATAATTCCCTTCATCTAAATTAAAATCAACAAATTCCGATTGATTAATTACGCCAAACTTATTTTCCAGTTTTATCAACTGATTGGTGTTATCAACCAGTAATTGTTTATCCATGCCATCCACTTCAACATTCCTTATGCCAACCTTATTCGTTAATGCCTTTAATGCCTCTTCTGGATTTTTCACATAGTCAATAAAATTGTCTTTATCTGAACTTTCTTTTTCAATTTCAAAATTATTAACCTGTTTTTCCCACTGCTCCTTCCTTACCTCATACATCTTCTTATTATCCGAATCCAGTGAATACTTCGACAATCTATCGAACTGTTCAGCCATTCTGCCAGCATATTGCTGTTTCTGGTCCTGCTTGTAATCTTCCTTGACCTGCTCAAGCTCTTTCTTGGAAAACTTGCTATCAGGCTCATCATCAAGTTCAGGAAAGTATGTTGTATGTATGTCTTTACAGTTAGGATGGTAAAGCCCTGCTGCCATAGCAGAAGACATAAGTGGATAAGGACCATCAGATGCCTTACCTCCACTCCACACATCATCTATGAGAATCTTTCCAACAAACGGAAGACATTTAGGACAGGCATTAGCACGCTTATTCATAATAACTGTACTAATTCCCCATGATTGTCTCATTTCGCCTTCTCCAGTTAGATATGCACGCTTGCTGGCTGTCTGAATAGCCATTCTGGCATAATCTTTTACTGTATGCCTTGCACCATTCGCATATTCAATACAGTTGATACCAGCTTTAAGAAAATCTCTTGTAGCCATATCAACAACCTTCTCATATGTTCCTGCACCCGTATTCGCATACACCTGAGCATTGAATATTATCTGCCGGTATTTATCCTCCGACATTCTTAGCATAGAATGTTCAGCTTTGGCAAAATCTGCCTTTGTAGCTTTTATAAGTGCATCTAACTTCCTGGTATTTAATTTGAAAAAAGCACCCTCAGTGCCCTGTGACACTTTAGATACTTTAAGTCCTTTTTTAATTGCTCTTAATATCTTCTGCTCCTGCTCTGTACCGCCCGTCTGCCTTGCCGTAAATATCATTGCATCAATTGAACCATTTATATCACTGAACTTACTTTGGAAACGCTTTTTGTTGTCGGCTTTATATTTTTCCAATGCTTTAAGCTGTTCAACCTGCCATTGCGACCAATTATAACCAAGCACTGTCTCTTCTGCCCTGTGTCCATCAAGATTTCGCATCATTGACGCTATAAGCTCATCTTCTATGGCTCTAAAGGCTTTCTCTATGTCATAATCCGTGTTAAGTTCCATAAATTACCTCAATCAGTCCGCCTGAACTGAAAACTCATCAGCCTGCATATTAATGCCGGGTTCTTTCATCTGTGAAATTCCCTGTTCAGATTTAAGCCTTGCTATCTCTTCCTGCTTCCATTTATCATCCTTGGTATCTCCATACAATTCATCAACAGCTGCGTATATACTCATAATGCCGCCCTGCTTTGCTTTACTGACTGTCTCAACCTGTGATTCAAAAGACGGATTTGCATATTCACCAAATGTCACATCAACATCAATATCTTTTATTACTGTTTTATTATATGTATCAACTGCTCTGAATACTGTATTTACAAGCTCAGGCAAAACCTCCTGCAACTGCTCCACTATATTATTGCGTGTATAAAGCGTCGCTTTTTCCTTTTCTCTTTGTGCATCAGCATTATCAAGTTTCTTTACATCAATACCTAGCGTTGAAGGACTCATTATTCCCTGCAGGCACAAATCGAGAGCCGTAATATAAGTTGCAAGATAACTCTCATGAGGTATATTGCTTTGCTCCCGCTCAATTTTGGGTGCTGCCTTTTCTGCCATTGAAGTCTCTACTTGTATATAAGCATTATCAAACGCATTAGGCTTTAATACCGCACCTGTATTCGGGTCTCTCGGAAGCATACTCTCAGGAATATATTCTTTTGTCTTATTTAACCTTAGTGCCTCCATCCACTGTGACCAAGCCTCGTCAAGTGCGTCAAAATTATCAATTTTACTGTCAAATATGCTCTTTCCTCTGCCTTTGAATTTTGCCGACTTGTAAAACATAAGTGGAACTGCAAGCATAAAGTTGTCATTCCATGTTACATTTTTCAATCCTGCAAGCTCTGGAACTGCATCGATGTTGTATTCTCTGCCGTTCTTTGTGAGCTCATATGCAATATATCCATGACCGTAATGCTCTAAAAGCACATATTCCTGTCTGTTGCTCACATACACAGTTTTAAATACTATCTCCTTGATTCTGCCTCTCTGACGAATTACATCTATCATATCTCCGGGATAAAACTCGATTATCGGATATTGACTCAACAACGTATCAAAAGATACTTTGAATGCTCCGTCTCCAATATAAAGAGTCTCTGTTATCGCTTCTTTTACAAGCTCCTTAAATTTATTATCATCTGCTATAGCGTTCCACTCCTGCTGTCTGCTGCCAGCATCAACAATATTCATATCGCCTACTACAATACCAGCAAGCATGTCTACTATCATAGATGGAATTCCAACATGTATCTTCCTTATCTCCATTCCTGGAGTACATTTTGCCGCCCAAAATCTTGTCTTATCCCCATTGAGTTGTAAATACAGCTGTGATAGTTCCTCGCTCTCGCCTCTGTACCATATTCTGTTTTTTATTGCATTTGCTTCATAATCAAGGACTTCATTAAGCTGTATGCTTCCTATCTGTGCTGGCTGTATCCTAAGCCATGTTCTTATTCCCTGTCTTATCTTATCTGCCATAGAATTAAATATATTCACCTCTCTACACTCCTATCTTGTCACTGTATGGAATCCAAGCGTACTGCACACTATTTACCATGTGGTCATTCCCATCCTCCGGCGTACAGTCTTTATCTTCAAGCCAACTGTATACCTGCAGTTCTCCTATATAATTTGTACATGTATCAACTACATAAAAATCAGGTTCCTTACATTTCTCATCATTAAATGACATCCAGCCAAGCTGTAAATTAATTCTGTCTACTATTGTCATTGCTTTATATGCAGCATTAAATAAATACCTGCAGTCCGGATGCTCACGTTTATATTTTACAAGCTCTTTTATTGTTGCCTGATCGGCAGAATCAACAAATACATTTTTTGCCATGCCTCCCCATTCTTTTCTGTTACGCTCTAAGAAATCAACATAATTCCTTACTGTATCAGAAGGTGCTATAGGCACATCAAGAGCCGCATTATTATATGTTTTTTCAGCAAGTACAATACATTTTCCTTTGTTTGTTATGCCTACAAAGGACATTGCTATAGTATCCGGACTCTTGCTTGAATACGCTGTATCAAGCCCGCTTGTATATATTGTAAACCATTCTGTCTGCGTATTATCGCATTCCTGCCTAATATAAGATTTGGCCTGTTCCTTTGTAATAACATGTCGTCGGCAGAAATTACAAAAGACAAGACCCGTGGCCTTGCCTCTTAATCCCAATATCTTATTTTTATATATTTTAGTCCCCGGAGGATAACTATTTTTCTTCTGCTCTATCTTTTCAGGCGTCATGGATATGTTATCGGTCATATTAAAGAACCAATATATCCAGCCTCTAATAGGTTCGCAACCATTAAGGTCTTTCCATATTTCTTGCGGCACATCTGACTTGTATTTATCAATCGGTCTTGCGTGATTGATGTACTCTGAATATATAGGTAATGTAGGTGCATCGGGATTAAGCGTACCTACAAAGTATTCAGAACGTCCAAATATCTCTCGTATGAAGTCTATGTTAGCTGTATTGCACTCATCTACCCACACACATCCAAACTGGCTTCCAAGTGCATTTTTCCATTTACTGGCATTATCATAGCCAAGAATATATATTATCTTGGTACTGCTGCCAGTTTTGAATTTAATATGTGGAAGTTTATTCTCTTTATCACCATTACCACAATATTCAAGATTGGGAAATATCTGCAGCAATCCCATATCTGCGTTTATGATATTCTTCTCAATAACACCTGTCGTATTACCTGCTATAACATGCAGCTTCATGTCTGATTCAGCTACATTCATTATAAACTTAACAGCTACTGTTGTTGTCTTTCCTGATGCAGTTGAACCTTCAAGGAACTCTGCTCTTGCTGGTGTGTCTATGAAATCCCAATATTTATCACTTAAAAGCATCTGGGTCACCTCTTGCCTTCCGCTGTGCAAGAAGCTCTGAAAGCTCGCTCCTGGTTGTATCGTTTACATTGGCTTCTATCTTGTCTGTAAAGATGCCTAAATGCTTGCCAAGAAGCTCTAAGGCCTTAACCTTGTCGCAGGACTTAACCTCTAACCCATCTCTGCCTTTCTTGATAACAGCAAGTGCCCTCTTCTGTTCCTCTGTAAGTTCTTCCGTAAGTACCGGCTCTACTGTTCTATACATAACAGGTTTACCATCTTCATCCAACACATCCACAAGTGCTCCATCTACTTCTGCTTTCATTTTTTTTTCAATCACATGTGCATAATCAGCATTATTAGAAAAAGCTATCAAGGCAAGTTCCTTGATAACTCTCTCCTGGGTTATCTCTGTACTCCTTGATAGCTCTTTTTGTCTCTTTGCTATATATTCTTCAATCTGAGGTTTTCTGAGGTTGTCTGCTCCTGTTCTATATGCTGTTTTTTCTGAATATCCTGCCCTAATAGCCGCTTGCGTGGCATTAAGGTCTATAAGGTATTCATCACAAAATCTCTGTTGTTTTGGTGTTAATGCCATACAATCAGCTCCTTTTAAATTTCTTATAAATCATCAAAAGACCATACTCCAACATCTCTGTTAAAGCATGGTCTTTCTATTTATTATACACTAAAATAGAAATCACTTTTTATTTCTTTTTATATAATCTTCATGAAAAGCAATTATATTACTAATAAGTTCAATTGCCGATACAATAACAACCGCTAAATTTACTATAATTGATGTACTATCATTAGAATTCTTTAACATAGCATAAGTTGTCACAGCCGTAACTGATACATATCCCGCAACTTTCCACGTCAATACTGGATCATGCTTTTTATCTCTAGCATACAGTTTTATAAGCCCAGCGATTATTAATGTAATAACTATCATTACAATCAATGTCAATAAGATTAATTTCATCTGTTTTCTTCCTTCTACTTATTTTATATTTAATATATCGGTATCTACTTTAATTTCTTTAATAGTAAAATTAAATTAGCACTGGCAAATTAATACCAGTGCCTCAGAGGGGGAGTTTTAATGATTGTATTGGCTGTCATCAGCCTATGGTTCAATGAATTTTTCATCTGTTCCAGTTTAAATATTATCACATCAAAGTACGACATTTACGACAAACTTATAATTTTTTTAAATACCTTTCAAGTGCCTTTTGGCAGCTATCTGCTGTATGATTTTTTCCCATTCTGTGAGCTATCTGAACCCATGTCAACTCATCAATGTACCGATATGTAAGAAGTCTTCTTATCCTGCTGTTTGGTTCCGAATTAATAAATTCTTCTGCCACAGCTATCTGCTGCCGTATCTTCTCTTCTAGCTCCTGTAACTTAATTTTTCTCAATAATAACTGTGATTTTTTCTCCGTATATATTGGATATGGGAAACCTTCAATCTTAAAATGCTGTTCCCCGCCATTTCCTCCCGAAACGCTGTCAATAACGGCTCCCTCTTTTTCTAATTTTTCAATATACTGTTCAAGCCGTAATATAGCCTGTTGCTTGTCCTTATATTCTTCCTTTAAATCTGCTAACTGTTTTAAATACTCTTTTACATTCCCTTTTAAACTCATATATCCACTTCCCTTATTGATTATATCTGTTTTTCATGCTACAATACATATGTTCGGTATATGAGTTTAGGAAGCCTGCGTATTCGTGTGTTACAGGCTTCCTTTTTCTTTGCTTGAATATGCATCCTAATCTTTACGAGTTTTTAACATTCCTGTCTCATTGTATATCTTACAGCTTTTATAAAATTTGCACTCTTTTTCTTCCCATCTGCAGTATTTCATCTTCAACGCTCTGCAGTCATCTGCTCTGTTAAATATACAGTCTTTTTTCTCTGCCATGTTATACCTTCTTTCTGTCAAATCTTTCGCCCCTGCAATAATAATAATCCTGCGTAGGCATGTAACCGTCTATTACAGTTTTGTCCTCACAGGTGTATTTATCTTCCTGACATCTGCAATTATTGCAGTTCTCGCAGTTGCAGTATGTTGATAACTTGTTTTTACGCATTTGATTCACCTGCACTTTCAAGCATATCTGCCTTAATTAGTTCATAAATAATATCAAGATATGTCCTGTGGTCTCTATATCTACAATTCACATTTTTATGTATTCTTGGGTCGTTATTCTTCCAACCATTTACATCAAACATAATTGGACTTACAAAAAGCATTTTCGCACCTCTTGCAACACAAAGGTAATAGCAATTATTCTTGCCATATTCGCCTTTACACTTTTTAAATCCAAATTTTTCAAATTCTTTAGTCTTTACTTTCGGAATTAGCATTTTCTCCGCCTCTCAATTCTTTCAGTTTTGCTTCTGCTTCGGTTTTCCCTAACTCTATCCCTGCAAGGCACCCACTAGCGTATGCATCCTCGTAGCACCTATCTATTGCTTTGTAAAATTCATCGCAAAATAATTCAGTAAGAGGGCATTCTGAACACTTACAATTTTCATGATGACATTGAGATTTTGTATGAACACATTCTCTATATTCTGCCGTGTCAACTTTCACTGGCAACTTGATAAGTCTGCCCTGTTCCTCTAAGTCCTCATAGACAGAAAGTTTCTCTAAAATCATTCTTGTTTTATCCGCTCTACTAGTATTTAATCCAAAAAGTTCGTTGGATATGTCGTAAATCTTTGTTCCATCTGGGGAACTCATTACTTTTGTTAATCTCTCCATTACTGCCTTCCTGTAATCTCTGCTTTTATTCTATTATTTTCTTCCTGCAAGACCATGTTCTGCTCTTTCAAATCCTTTATTTTCCTTAATGTCTCCATCATTTTGCACTCAGTTTCATATTCACACTGTGTGTCAGGCATATACTCTATACACATTTCACATATTTCTTCTCTGTCCATCCTCTGCTCCATGCGGTCCTGTTTATACTGTATCTGCTGCCCTATTTCTGTATCATCAATGTCATAAATATCTTTCAGCATTTCAAGGCATATTGTTACGTCTGCCATTTCTTCAACAAGATTTTCCTTGCTTCCTATACCTCTTATCTGCTTGCTTACTGCCTGTATCAGTTCTGAACATTCTTCCATGCATATAACGCTCTGTGTTATTCTGCCATATTCTTTAATAGGTCTTTCGATTATGTCCTTATTCATTCCCGTACCTCCCGATTATGTCTTTTTCTTTGTAAATCATGTATTCTGCTGAATTTCCCTGTACGGCATATTCTATACTGCCGTCTTCACGAACAGATATACGCCGTATCCTTGCTTTTATTAACACTTCATCATCAATGTTATACTTAGTTTCCATTCTTCTCCTTTCCCCCGGAAGCCGAAGCCTCCGGGTATGCAGTCAATTTTGTGATATATATTTGACTTTGAATTAATAGGTACCGCTTTTTACTCTGTTTATGTCTTCATTAAGACCTGCTGCTTTTTAATGTTACATATCTTTTTAATTCCGTTATTATTAATTTACAGTTTTCCTCGACTGCTGCCACATTGCTCTCTGACGGAATGATAAAGCCGTCTGAATAATCCCTTATGAACAGCTCTATCTTTCTGCCTGCCTCTTTTATCACTCTCCAGCATTCCTGTTCCGTCTCTTCGATATTCTCTGCTGTTTCCAGTTCTTCCTGCTTTTCATTTTCTTCTGTACTGGCTTTTGTTTCCGGCATATATTCAGGATGGTTTTCAATGCTGTCCTGTCCCGGTATCTGTTCATCCTCCGGCTTTTCTGACTCTTCATCCTTTGGCATCTGGCTTTGTGGCTGTTCCGGCTTTTGAACCGCACGTACTACTTTCTTCTCTTTGCGTACTGTTTTCCTTTCCGGCTGTTGCACCGGTGCAACTTCATCTTTTTCAGGATACGGTTCGTTATACATTTCCACGTATGCCTCTTTTATATCATCAGAAGCTGTATTAAATACCCTGCTTACTGCTGCCATGACTGAATCAGCTTCCCATTCTGTTTTTTCGCTGTTTCTGACGTTTGTAAGTGTTATTTTTTTCTCTTTTGCCCTGACTGACATCATAAGTCTGCCTATGCCCGCAAGCCTTACTGAATAAATCATGTCCCCTGCCGGTGCAAGGGCTTCAAAAAGCTGCTCCTCATCACGGTCTTTTGCTTCATACAGCCTGTCAAATATCTCAACATTGTCATTCGCAATCTGCCTGAATGCCTTTTCAAGCTCATTCATTTCTTTCGTTTCTTCTGATGCCGCCTCTGACTGTTCAGCAAGCAGTTCAAGATCAGATATTTTCTTTTCTTCGTCATACTCATGCTTGATGTCTGCTATTTCCGCTTTTGAAAACTCCGGCGTAAGCTCCTCGATGATTGCATCAGGAAGCTGGAGCATTTCTGCAAGCTTTGAATATCCAAAACCTCTGTACTGCTCTTTTAAATACTGCGAATTGCCTCCCTCGCTGAATCTGTCGTTTATATTTATAAAACGTGATACCGTCGTCTTATCAATGTGGTATTCTGCTTTTGCAAATTCTATTACGTTTGAATATCCGGATTCTTTAAGGATGTCCGTATCACGTGCCTTTTTAAGAAGATAGCCTATCCTTACAAAGCCTTCTGCTGATTCCGCAAGCTGACGGTCAAGCTCTGCCTTAAATGTTCTAAAATCTTCTATGTGCTCCAATTCGTTCATGCTGTCTTTCTCCTTTTTCTGCTTTCCAAATAACTTACATACTGCTCAAGCAGCGGTTTTATAATTTCCTCTTCCGGCTTTGTGTCGTTGTGGCCATACCACTGCCGTATAAGAGTGCCCTCTATCTCTATGGTTATATATGGCTCATCTGCCGTACTGTCTTTTCTAAGCAGAAGAATAAATCTCCGCCCTTCGTTATAATTTTTCATATAGCCCTGTGCATCAGAACCCACACAGTGATGCAGTATCCTTCCTTCCATCACAATCTCACCAGCATCCTTTGCCGGACGGATAATATAACCCGACTGCTGCCATGTGTACGCTCTGCTTATCTTTTTGCTGTAATCTGCTATCTTTGGATATTTTTCCAGCATTTCTGCCATATATTTTTCAGATCTTTTCAGTTCGTTTTCACGTCTTATCCTCGTATACGTCTCATACAGATTACCCGGGCGGAGATATACGTCATTTGACAGATCATCACCGGCCGATATACGTTCTTTAAGATAATCTGCATATTCACGAACGGCTTCATATTTTGTATTATAGTGACCCTGACCCATATATCTTTTAATTACATTGTCAAGCCTTTCCGGCGTAAGATATTTAAGCACAAGCTCTAGGCCACTGTAATTACCATGGCAATTAAGATAGTACATAAAACCTGTCTCCCACTGCTTGAAGGGAATACTGTTCCTGTGTGCTACATGTGTAAATTCAAGCCTGCTTGAATCTTCCCCCAGCTTTATCCAGTTAAGCTCTTCTTTTGTTACTTTTAAGGCATCTGCTGCCGTAACAGCTTTTTTATTTATTTTCTTTGTTACTCCCTCTTTCCAGAGAATGCGTGTGCATATCCCGTTTAATCCTATCTTGTAAAGAGTTTCAATCTGCGGACAGCGTGCATAGCTTACAAGAGCCTGTATTTTTGCCAGTATCCGGTCTTTCTCAAGATAAGACCGGAGAAGCGTATGCAGACCCTCCGGGCAGTATCTTAAATCACTTTCACATACAGCATCTGCACCTATACAAGACACGTCCTTTGTCTCTGCGAGTTTTCCGGGATACATTGAACGGCTCCATGTATTTCTGTAATCTTTTATATAAAATCTTGCATATCCGCGTTTTAAAAAAATTCTTTCATACTCCCTTGTATTGCTGTTCATCATGCTGTACCGGCTCCTTGTTACATCCGTATAAAAAGCTCTTATCAGAAGCATTCCATCAGGAAGGCACTGATACAGCAGTGTTGTAAATGCATCACATGATATTTTCGCACGTCCCGCCTGTATAAGCACGCCGCTTTCACCACATCTCTTGCATTTGTAAATTTCACCTCTCTGTGGCATATATAAAGGCCTCATTCCACATGTGCAGAAATCTTCTGTATCGGTTCTTTTTGTGCGTTCGGTATAAGTCTCACCGCACTGTGCACATGTATATTCTGCCTTATTGCCGCTTCTTTTGTAATAAATTCTGTTTGTTGCCGCTGTGTCTTTTTTAATTGTTTCTGAAAACTCCTGCGGTACTTCCGGTATATTGTTAAAAAGAGTCTCCATCTCGAGAAGGCTGCGGTACTCCCTCTCCCTTGTCTTTTTATAGTCAACCTCTTCCTCAACGCGGAATATATCTGCACCATATTTATGTTTTTCACCGCTGACTGCCTCAGCAAATTCTGTTATCTTCTTTGTATCTGCATCACTTATGTAAGCATTTTTAACTTCGCTATAATACTCGTTGTTCCATCTTATCCTTTTATCCCATTTTGCAGTCTTATAGTCATAGTTAGCATAATCATTAAATCCTGCTGCCATTCTGTAAATATGGGCTTTTTCTTTCCACAGGTCAGCTATCAGATACGATTCTGTTCCAATCTTTACAATGTCGGCTGTTATGGTACATTTTCTTTTGCCTGCCGGCTTTCTTCCTGCATATTCAAGAACGCTTTTCTTTTTCATCAGTCTTCGCCCCCAAGATAATAAGCACGTATAATCTTATAGGCTCTTCCCATTCCCGGAATTCCCATTTTTACTGTTGCCGTAATCCCGGCCGCCTTTACTATGTCGTCCGGAACCTGATATGCGTTTTTAAAGCTCCATTTCAGAAGCTCTGCAATGCAGCCCTTTATGCTTTTTCCTTTTTTTCTTACCGCCGCTGCCATCTCCGGATGCTCTGTTGTATATTCCCGGATATAATTTACCCAGTCTTCAACTATCTCAACAGGTTTAAGCTCTTTTGTCTCAACGTCTATCTTTCCAAGTGCCGCCATGAGAGGAGTTGCAAGCTCTGCCACATCACCATTTATATAATCTTCAGCATCCGGCTTTTCAATGCCGTTTTCTTCAGCAAGCTCATACAGTGCTGTTAAATCTCCCTGTGCAAGCTGTCCTGCGGCAGCCTCATTAAGTTCCCCGGCTGAATCAAATTCACCAAATTTATCAAACATACTTATTCCACCCTTCTGTTATTTTTCAAATATAATTTTTCATGAATACGCTCATCCATTCCTCATGGCTGTGTATTTCCTCAAACCGCCGCTGTCCTGCACGTATAAGTATCAGGTCAGTCTCACGGCAGTTGTGTACTGCCTTTTTTCCTGTCCTGTGATGTTCGGCACAAAGCCATACTTTCAGACCGTAATGCTCTGCTAACTTTCTGTTCGCCGTGCCGTGCATTACATGATGTTCTTCAAGTGGAACATCCCTCGGTCTTCCAATTATGCCCTCATCTTCAATCTTTTTACGGCACAGGTAACATTCTTTTCTGTCCTGCATTATGCTTCTGCTCATTGATTCCTCTCTTTCATCCTGTTTAATTCAAATTCCATCCAGCTTGTAAATTCATGTGTTCCGTCCGTGTATGTAACCACATGCATCTTCGTGAGGTTTAACACCTGCTGCCACAATTCTGCATTGGCAACCGGAAGACCTCTCTTCTTTACCCAGCCGTCTTTTTCCCACTGGTACGGCCAACCATTATTTATCGAATACAGAATGTGTTCGCATTCTGTAAATATGCGGATTCTGCACCCTCTGTTAAATCTTTCAAGTGCCTTTACAAGCACCGTTAGCTCGGCTTTATTCTCTGCCATGTCATAGAGTTCGCCGTATGCTCTTTTTATGTATTCTTTCTGCTGTGTCTTCATCTGTATCACGTAAACAAAATATACTGTTTTCCTCTTTGCAGGACCTCTTGCAGTCGTCTTGATATATACATTTACATCCTGCATGTTTACCGCCTCCCTTCATGCTCCAAATTCTGTGTTTTTCTGAATTTACATTCATAATACTTAAATCCGAATATGGTATATCCCTCATATTCTTCATCAGTCACAAATGTAAATCCGTTCCGCTGGTATTTCGATATTGTGCTTTTTCTTACCTTCGTGCTGAAAGTGTTAGAGTTTACGGCTTTTTTAATAATCTTTGGCTTACACAGATTTTTTGAGGAATTCCAGCGTCGCCCGACAAGGCATCCTTCCGTCTCTTCTGTCTTCTGCGTGTATTTAATAAAATATCTCGCAATATTTGTATAGTCGCCGTCGCTCCACAGAGGATCTATACGTACATAGCCGCTTGTCCAGCAGTCTCGTAAAATGCGAACGTCACTCGCACTCATAAGCATGTGTATGTGTGCTCCGCCTTTTTTGCCAAGCTCCTTGACGTAAATATATTTAAGCGGCATGTCCAGCTTTTTAAACTGCGTCCGTAGCTTTTTTAAAAACTGCCGCATGTCTTTCTGCATGACATCTGATGTTGGCGGCCGTAAATCTTTTTTATATGTGAATGTCACAAGCATCCCTGTGTCATCCGTAAAATTGGAATTCATCAGGGCGGCAAGGTTACGCTCCGCAATTCTGATATTTACTTTTTTCTGTGCCTCACTTGTAAGGTGTGAACGCTTTTCCCTCTTCTCACCTTTACAGTTATGTTTGAATGTATAATATTTACGGATTGTAACAACACTCCCTGCTATACACTTCTCCTCTATGTATGCCATTTACTTTTTCTACTCCTGTGGGTCTATAGTTAATAACTTAATCAAGTCGTAAAAGAGGACGGAAGCCCTCTTTTGTTATTGACATTTTTTCAATGCCGCTGTATCATATAAGTGAGTTATTTTTCAACTCACTGTGGTTTTTGGAGCTGTGTCAGCAGCTCCTTTTTTTATTCCTTATTGTCATCTACAACTTTTTTCTCTTTTCTTACGTGAAGCTGTTCGTCTCCGTCCAGATACGTCATGTAGCTTGTCCCATTCTGTCTTACTGTCAGCTTTTCAATTTTTTCCATCATTATCGGTCTGATTGAATTTTTAAGAATCGTGCCAAGCTCATCATTTTCTGCAATATCCATACAACGCTGTTCTGCCCTGGCTATTCTTTTCTCAACATTGTTATGTGCCCTTGCTCCAGTACAGGTACACTGCTTCACTGCTTTTTCATCAAGATACTTTCTCCATGCTTCTTCTGAACCATCGCCGTTAAGCATGTCCCATTCTTCCTTGTCAATCTCAAGGATTGCCTGCTGCCCGCAGAAGCGGCAGACTCCAATATACGAATTAACCATTTATCTCTCCTTTACCTGTAACTGACCTGTCTTGTACGCTCGTCGAATCTTATAAACGGCTGTCCGTCTGCTGCCGTTTTGAATTTAAAGTGCTGCTGCTTTTTCTTCTCTTCCTCGCAGTCGCACTTTTCTCCCGGGTCCAAATGCCCGCCGCAGATACGGCATATGTAGTCATACATTGCTTTTTACTCCTAAATGTGATATTTTATGTTTGTGTTTATCTTTCTGCCGCAGGGAGTATGAAGGAGCCGATGCTTCGCTCTTTCCTCTCCAGGCGGCGTAATTTATTTTCGTAGCGGCGTATGCGTATCTCGTCGCCGTCTTCTTTTGCATATTGCAACAGCTTGTTATATGCGATTATTTCTGATATTACTTTCATCATTTACCCCTTTCTGACATATCCCAGTGAACTTAATCCCTGCTCGTTTAAAATACGTCCATATGCTTTTTTCTCTTCATTGCTGAGGGCTTCAAAATCTATGATTTTGCTGCCCTCACTGCTTTTCTCAATAATCTTATTTACTATTGTCATTCGATAACCCTCACCTCTTTTTTTATGTTTTATTCCGCAACTGATTGTCTAAATTACTGTTTTTTATATGTTGTGAACATCTTACTTGCTTTGAATATTTACTTGAATTTATTTCAAGTTAAAATTCAAAAAAAATTAAAATTTTATCTGATTAAGAGTTACACCGAAATGCTCAGCAAGAGCTCTAACCTTACTTACCGCCACATTAGATATATCTTTTTCCCACGAGCAGTATGTTTGAGGAGAAATTCCGATTTTGTTGGCAACTTGCTCCTGTGTTTCGTTTTTTCTTGCTCTTAATTCTTTAACGGAGAACTGCATTTCATTTGTATTCAACTTTTCATCACCTCATTTCAACTTGAATTATTTTCAAGCATATGTTACTTGATTTATATTCAAGTGTCAATACCTTTTTTGAATTTATTTCAAGTTTTTTTATCTTTTTATCAATTCTACTTGAATTTTCTTCAATTATATTATATTATTCAAATATAAATTAAGAAGGGCGGTGACATTAATATGTGCCTTGGTGAAAACATACGTTTTTTAAGAACTAAAAAAGGATATTCTCAAGATGATATAGCTAATATGCTTGGTTATAAATCATTTACGACAATACAAAAATGGGAATCGGGGGTTTCAGAGCCACCTCTTAAAGCCTTAAAAAAATTATCTGAGATATTCAATGTAGATATGAATGATTTAGCTACAAAAAATCTTTCCATAGATACTAATCACGAAGATAGCATCTATTACCTTGATGATGATGCCAGAGAAATGGCTCAATTCATGTATGAGAACCCTGACTATAAAGTATTGTTTGATGCATCACGCAAGGTTAAAAAAGAAGATATTGAGTTTGTTAAGGAGATGATTGACAGGTTGTCAAACAGAAACGATTAAAAAGGGGATGAATTAATGGATACTACAGTTGTATATGCTGATATGCCTGTAACCATAAAAGCGTATACCGTACATTGTAATGATGGTACTTACACAATAGTGCTGAATTCTCGGCACTGCTTGGAGCAATTAACAAAAGCATATAATCACGAGTTACAACATATTAAAAATGGCGATTACGACAAACAAGACCAGAATGTTGAACTTGTTGAGATTTTCACACATAACATATAAGGGGGTTTTAAATTAATGAACATACAAAACAATAATAATAATGATGAATGGTATCTTAGCACTTGGTTTATTGCACTTCTATGTGCATGCTGGTTTCTTATTCTTCCACCGATAGGCGGTATTGTATTACTTATAATAAAATCAATGAGAGAGAAAAAGCAACAAGAAGTATTTTCTCAGACCTTTGCTCAAAACAATCTGTTAGTACATGAAAATACTAAAATGAAAGAAGCCTGTGATAAATTGGGAGTAACCGAGTATGCAGAAACAAAGAAAAAGCTTGACTCACTTAATGACGAAATTCAGAACGATAATGTTTTAATTGATAAATTACGAAGCCAAATAACTGAGCTTCAAGAAAAAAATGATAAACTTACTAAATCAATCACAACACAGCAGCGTAAATTATCACGTTCTAAGGAATTATATAAAAGTTGCACTTATGCCTTTGACAATTTTATATCTTTAGATATACCATATGACAACTGTCGATTAGGTACAAACGATTTGGATGATGCCGAAACTATAGCCCCTTCCGTTATGCTTAAGCTCCATTGCATGGATGTTAAAAGTTTAAGAAAAGCATACAAAGAAAATGAGAAGTTAATAGACAACATTTTACAGCAATATTCAAAAAGATATACAACTAAAGCCAATAAATCTATTTATAACTTAATGGTTATTGCATTACGAGCCGAACTTCAAAATATACTCTATGCATTAAAATATGAAAAACTTGACGTTGCCATTGAACACGTTAAGGATATATCTGCAAAATATCTTAAAATTGCAGGTGAGGGAAATCAGAGTATCGCCGGAACTCTGACAAAATTCATTGGTGAAATTGAATATCTTTTTATTAATGCCGTTAAAATTGAATATAACTACTACGTCAAACGTGAACAGGCTAAACAAGAACAGTTGGCTCTCAAAGAGCAGATGCGTCAGGAAGCTGAAGAAAGAAAAGCCCTTGAGCAGGAAAAGAAGCGTGTCTTACGAGAAGAGGAGAAATTCAATACCGAAATCAATAAATTGCAAGATACTTTATCTTCTACAACTAATGAATCAGAGATTGATAAACTTAAAGCAAGAATTCTTGAATTACAATCTCAATTAAGTGATGTCGTTGTTAAAAAAGAGGAAATTACTAATCTGCAAAATGGTAAGGCTGGTACTGTGTACATAATCAGTAACTTAGGTTCGTTTGGCGAAGATGTTTTCAAAGTTGGAATGACAAGACGACTTGAACCTCAAGACAGAATAAATGAACTTGGTAATGCGAGCGTTCCATTTAAGTTTGATGTTCATAGTTTTATATTCTCACAAGATGCCGTTGCACTTGAAAGTAAAATGCATGAAATTCTTAATGATAGGCGTGTAAATAAAGTTAATATGCGTAAAGAATTTTTCAAAATATCTATAGATGAGCTTGAAAAAATCGTTGATGAAATAGAGCCAACCGCTGAATTTAATAAGACAATGGTTGCAGAAGAATTTCATCAGTCCCTTTCATCCGATTCTAATTATACAAACTCCTATACTATTGATGATGAAGAGGAAGATGAAGATGATGAATAATTGAATTTTAGAGATTTCCATTTAACCATCTCGGTGATAATACCGTTATGGTTTTAAAATAAATAAAAGCCCCTGTGCTACCAACACAAGAGCTTTTACCACGATACTTACATAAGCTGTGCCTATGATATAATATCGCCCTAGACAAGCCATATTATATCATTCTAGACACCACTTTTGCAAGTAGGTGTTATTTTTATACCCATTTTTTGAGTTGCACCGGTGCAACTTGCATATATTTACAGAGAGGATGATTAATATATGGTTAAGGATATACTTAATATGAAATCTGCATGTGCATATATTCGTGTGTCTACTGACAAACAGGAAGAACTTTCTCCTGATGCACAAAAACGACTTCTGATTGACTTTGCAAAAAAGAATAATATGTCACTTTTGGCAGAAAATATTTACATAGATAACGGCATCTCCGGAAAGAAAGCCGACAAGCGACCAGAGTTTTTAAAAATGATTGGTCTGGCCAAAAGCAAAGAACACCCATTTGATGTTATTCTTGTGTGGAAATTCAGCCGATTTGCACGTAATCAGGAAGAATCAATAGTTTATAAGTCTTTATTAAAAAAGAATCACGTTGAGGTTGTGAGTGTGTCAGAGCCACTTGTTGACGGACCATTTGGCACTTTAATAGAGCGTATAATTGAATGGATGGATGAATACTACTCTATTCGTCTCTCCGGTGAAGTTCTTAGAGGTATGACAGAAAAAGCTCTAAGGGGCGGATACCAGTCTTCTCTTCCACTTGGTTATAAGATGAACAAAGATACCGGCGTACCTTACATATATGAGGATGAGGCTATTATTGTAAAAAAGATATATAAAGACTATATTGCAGGTCACAGTTACTTAGAGATTGCCAGGGAGCTTAATGCTCTAGGATATAAAACAAAGCGTGGTGCAGCATTTGAAGGCCGTACTGTTGAATACATTTTAAGCAATCCATTTTATTATGGAGCTGTCCGCTGGAACAGGCAGAAGCATGACGACCATACTATTAAATCCGTAAATGATTGGATTATCTCACAAGGCAAACACGAACCCTTGATTGATAAGACTAAATGGGATGAGATTCAGCACCTTATAGCATTACGAAGCAAACCATATCGTGCGAGAGCCGCCGGGCACATGAGGCATTGGCTGGGCGGTCTTGTAAAATGCTCTGACTGCGGAGCTTCTCTTATGGCCGGACTTAATGCTACACGTTATCAATGCGGCAATTACAACAAAGGCAAATGTCTGCACAGTCATTTTATAAAGGCTGCTGCCCTTGAAGACGCTGTATATAAATCTCTGGAGCGTGTTTTACAAAATTCTGATGAATTGCACTATGAATTAAAAAAATCTTCAAATGAGCCTGATACGAACGACAGGGATATAATTCTGAATCAGCTTTCAAAGCTGAATGACAAAGAAGCACGAATAAAACAGGCTTTCCGTGACGGTATCGATACGATTGAGGAATATAAAGAAAATAAGCAGCTTCTCGCTAATGAGCGGGGAGAATTACAATCACAGCTTGAATCTTTATCTCCTGCGTCTTCCAATGACAGCTCTGCTGAAATGCTTAAAAACATTTCTACTGTACTTGATATAGTGAAAGACACTTCAAATGACACGCTTACGAGAGCGAACGCAATACGCAGCGTTGTAGACCATTGTATTTACGACAAAGAAAATGATAAATTAGAAGTTTATTTCTTTTTACAAAAATAGAGGGGGTAGAAGCCTCCTCTATTTTTAATCTGTATAACTAATATCCGATTCTTCTTGCACTGTTGGTATTTCCGTATTATCAATATTATCATTCTTATCATAAAAGCAAAATGCTATTCCAGCTATAATTATCAAAACCGATGATAAAGCTATTATAACACCATATTTTCTCTTTGCTTGACCATGAATACTCCTAACAAAATCCATTAACAACCATATCATAAATATAAAAATCAATCCAATAATACAAGCAATAATTATCAATTTACATAAAGACGCATGATGAATATTATTTAAAATTGAAGCTGAAAATGTCATTCCGCCTGTAAAAGCAAGAACTATCGCTGCAAATATACCTAATATTGAAATATACTGTGTCTGCATCTCTTTTTCTGTCTTTTTAATATCCTCAATATATGGATTTACATATTCCTGAAATTTTTCATTTAAAGAATTCTGTGTATTCTTATTTAGGTTTTTTTGATAATATGCTAAATTGCAATGGTCCCAAAACTTACATATCATACGATAACATCTGCTATCTTCATTTGTTTCTTGATATTGACTTGCATATTCAACTAACTTTTCAGTATTTGACAATATTGTTCCAACATTCTTATCATCAGCATTATATATCCTATTTGTAATGTCAAAATACAGAATTCGCTCTCGCCTAGTTATGTTCTTGAATTCTTCATATGTATCTTGTGGATTATATTCATTATTGGGAACTGATAATTTATTTAAAATATCAGCAATTTTTTTCCTTTGATTTATTGCAGTGGAATCACTTTCGTATGAATTAAAATCTTTTTGCTGTCCACTTTTTAATCTCGTTAAATTTTCAAAATCCCGTTCTTTTTTCTTTAATTCATCATCACCAACTGTCTTCCAACTCATGCAGCAAAATATCTCTCTATACTTTCTTTTGTTATTATATTATTTGGCAACCCATACGCATCCATCCATGGAGTCTGACCATGTGTTATCGATACTAATTTTGATGTACTTACATTCTTTAATAACTCAACAACATGACAGATATTAGCTCTGTCAGATTTTGATATAATATTCTCATTATAATCTACAATCGTTAAATTTTCAAAATATCTTGTAACTTTCGGAATATCATTTCCACCAAACGATTTAAACTCTTGATAAACACATGGTACGACAGGGCCAAAATCCCATGCCTCAAAATCTTCATTAAATAAAGCTGATTTATTTTTTATTCCCAAATAATACGCCTGTATAAAATACAACAGTTTTTGTAATCTTAGATTACTTATATCATATCCTTTATCATTGCAATAATTAATTACAAATCTTGCAACATCAAGAACCTTATACATACGCTCATCTCCTACTAAATTCAATATTATCTATTTTTAAATATTATAGCACACACTTTCAAAAAAAATAAATATATTTGTCTTTATTTAATAAAATTTTTAAACTAACTACATGTATCTTTCTGTATACCTTATTGAAGTATGGTGGAATATTACGTGTTATATTAAAACAACACACAAATTATATATAAAATCTATCTTTTAAAATTTATGAAAATCTCTAATCCCGCATAAACAGTGGCTTTCAGTAGTGTATACCTTATTGAAGTATGGTCCACCATACTGACTGATAATCATAGCCGCAAGTGCCGGATTTGTCTGTTTAATATTTATAGGATACTCAAGCCTTTTTTCATAATTCCACATATCAACAGCCCTCCTTTTCCCATGGAAGTGGTGTCGCCTGCCAGTTCCAGTAACCACATCCGTTAGTGCCGGTTGCAATGATTGTACCAAAACGCTCCTCATAATCAGCAACGGCTTCGGCATATTGTGGATTTATTGAATTATAATATTCAATAGCTTCGGCATCATCGGGGTGCGTATCAAGGTATAATAGAGCTTCTGTCATGGCAAACCCAAGTTCGTATATACTCATAAGTCCTTTATTTTTATTATACGTCTCAACTGCAGGCATGGCATTTCGCTGCTGCATATTTCTGTTTTGCTGGCTGCATCCACAGTTTCGCATATTTGCATTTCTCATATAATTGTTATTCATCGACAGCCTCCTTTAAAAGGTTTATCCAAGGCTGCAAAAAGAGTTCCTCTTGCCAATGCCTTACATGGTTCATATATGTCGCCCCAACGCTGCCATGGAACATAAGCCATTCCAACAACCTGAAGCTGTACAGAATTTGGACAGTTCATAAAAACCTCATAACAGTTAATGTTCTATTTAGTCTATGCTTTGAATATAATTTGGTGTCTTCATATTTTCATACAAAAAAATATATTTTTTCAAATTTACCCCTTGACAATTTATAGAATTTTATGTAGAATAACACTTGCGTTCGGCATTGTAGATAAATGCTGGCATAGTTAAATAGTTTATGCGCGAGTGGCTCAGTGGTGGAGCACCTCCTTGCCAAGGAGGGGGTCGCG
>ERZ773133.123-NODE-123-length-108627-cov-9.095236_pt1 | contig 108627 bp, 87 predicted proteins | sample MGYA00580861_ERZ773133 | MGnify/ENA primary metagenome ERZ773133 (study PRJEB29015, sample SAMEA2737844) | human gut metagenome | biome: human gut; feature: human-associated habitat; material: faeces | place: China | collected 2012 ...
CCTCGTAGTTATAACCTTCCCAGGTCATGAATCCGATCAGCGGGTTCTTACCAAGTGCGATCTCACCATTCTTGGTGGATGGACCATCTGCGATCACCTCACCTTTTTCTACATGGTCGCCCTTGTATACGATCGGCTTCTGGTTGTAGCAGTTGGACTGGTTGCTTCTCTTGAATTTGGTTAAATGATATACATCTTTATTGCCGTCAGAATCTCTGCGGATAATGATCTCGTTGGAAGCGGAGCGCTCAACGACACCGGCATTCTTAGCCAGTACACACACACCGGAGTCAACGGCTGCTTTGCCTGCGATACCGGTATCAACAACCGGAGCCTCTGTAGACAGAAGCGGCACTGCCTGACGCTGCATGTTAGATCCCATCAGCGCACGGTTCGCATCATCGTTCTGCAGGAACGGAATCATGGAAGTTGCCACGGAGAATACCATCTTCGGGGATACGTCCATCAGGTCGATATTCTTCTTCTGGAAAGAAGTTGTCTCTTCTCTGTAACGTCCGGAAACGTTATCGTGAATGAAATAGCCATTTTCATCCAGTGGCTCATTCGCCTGTGCAACAACGAAGTTGTCCTCTTCATCAGCGGTCAGATAAACAACATCATCCGTAACACGCGGGTTCTTAGGATCTGTCTTATCAACCACACGATATGGCGCCTCGATAAATCCATAGGTGTTTACTCTTGCATAAGATGCCAAAGAGTTGATCAGACCGATGTTAGGACCCTCAGGGGTCTCAACCGGGCACATACGTCCATAATGGGTGTAGTGAACATCTCGAACCTCGAATCCGGCACGATCTCTGGACAGACCGCCAGGTCCTAATGCGGACAGACGTCTCTTGTGAGTCAGCTCAGACAACGGGTTGTTCTGATCCATGAACTGGGACAGCTGGGAGCTTCCGAAGAACTCTTTCACTGCAGCAGTTACCGGTTTAATATTGATCAGGGACTGTGGTGTGATGCCATCCATATCCTGGGTGGTCATACGCTCACGAACCACTCGCTCCATACGGGACAGACCGATACGATACTGGTTCTGTAACAGCTCACCTACCGCACGGATGCGACGGTTGCCCAGATGATCGATATCATCTGCAGTACCGATCTCCTCTTCCAGATGCATATTGTAGTTGATGGAAGCAATGATATCTTCCTTGGTGATATGCTTCGGAATCAGTTCGTTGATATTTCTGTGGATCGCTTCTTTCAGCGCTTCCTCATCATCTCCGCATTCAGCCAGAATGTTCTTTAATACCGGGTAATAAACATGCTCGGTCACTCCGACACTCTCAGGGTCAAAGCTTACATAAGCTGCCAGATCTACCATTAAGTTGGAAAGGACTTTCTCGTTGCGTTCAACGCCCTGGATCCATACAAATGGCACACCTGCGTTCTGGATCGTCTCTGCCAGTTCTTTGTCTACTGCAGCACCTGCCTCTGCCAGGATCTCTCCTGTCTCAGCGTCTACTACATCCTCAGCCAGAGTATGTCCAGTGATACGGTTCTTCAGAGCCAGCTTCTTATTAAACTTATAACGGCCAACCTTTGCCAGGTCGTATCTTCTTGGATCAAAGAACATGCTGTTTAACAGGCTCTCCGCACTGTCTACAGACAGCGGCTCGCCCGGACGGATCTTCTTGTAAAGTTCTAACAGACCGTCCTGATAGTTCTCAGACACATCCTTACCAAAGCTTGCTAACAGCTTTGGCTCCTCACCGAATAAATCGATGATTTCTGCATTGGTTCCGTAACCAAGTGCACGGATCAGCACAGTAACCGGAACCTTTCTTGTACGGTCCACACGGACATAGAAAATGTCGTTGGAATCCGTCTCATACTCCAGCCATGCTCCACGGTTAGGAATTACCGTACATGTGTACAGTTCCTTTCCGACTTTATCATGACCAATACCATAATATATACCCGGGGAACGTACTAACTGGCTGACAATAACACGCTCTGCTCCATTAATCACGAAGGAGCCTGTATCTGTCATAAGCGGAAGATCGCCCATAAAGATTTCGTGCTCATTAATTTCATCTTTATCTTTATTGCAAAGTCTTACCTTCACTTTTAAAGGTGCCGCATATGTTGCGTCGCGTTCTTTGCACTCTTCGATGGTATACTTGATATCGTCCTTGCATAACGTAAAGTCAACAAATTCCAGACTCAAGTGACCAGCGAAATCAGCGATTGGAGAGATGTCTTCAAAGACTTCTTTCAAACCTTCATCAAGGAACCACTGATATGAGCTTTTCTGAATCTCAATCAGGTTTGGCATCTCAAGAACTTCATTTCGTCTTGAGAAGCTCATTCTTACGTTTTTCCCTGCTTTTACAGGACGCATTCTGCTTTTCTCCATTGACGTTTCACCCCTGTTTTTCTAATCTTTCTTTACTGTTTTTGGGCACACGAATACCATATACGCACACGATGCCACAATAGTGCACATTCCATCTTATCATAGGTTTGTCAAGGTGTCAAGTATTTTTTTCTTGCCTTTTTTTCGTAAAAATGTTATACTGTATATTAAGTAGGTATATAACTGTTTAGGAGGTCTGCGCGCCCGCCGCGCTGACCGTAAAAGCACATAAGCCTGCACAAACACTAATGGAGGTATTCCCCGTGAGCACAGTTTTAAACGTAATACTGGTTATTCTTATCATTATTGTTGCGGCTCTGGCTGTTCTGTATTTCCTTGGAAGAAAGCTGGAGAAGCGCCAGGTAGAGCAGCAGGCTCTGATGGAGGCGGCTGCACAGACCGTATCCATGCTGGTCATTGATAAGAAGAAGATGAAGATCAAAGAAGCAAATCTTCCAAAGATCGTGTATGAGCAGACACCAAAGTACATGCGCTGGGCGAAAGTTCCTGTCGTAAAAGCCAAGATTGGTCCGAAGGTGATGACCCTGATGGCAGATGAACGTGTATTCCAGGCACTTCCGGTGAAAACTGAGGCCAAGGTTGTGATCAGCGGTATCTACATAACCGAGATCAAAAGTGTAAGAGGTGGAGCAGTTCCTGCAGCACCTAAGAAAAAAGGATTTTTCGCCCGTTTTAAAAAGAACGCGAAATAATCTTCGACTCCAGTTCAGAACGTAAAATGAGCCAGGTGAGAGATTTTCTCACCTGGCTCATTTTTTGTTATTGGATTTCTTTCGCTGCCTGTTCTAACTCCTCCGCTGCCCTGGCTCTGGATTTGGCACAGAGGATGATGCTGCAGTCTGCAATGTGATCGTAGTTGATCTCCAGGGCATATTCCACATCGACTTTCAAAAAGTCTTCTGTTTCGGTAATTTCAATATCCCTGGTTTCAATTCCCACCGTCAGTTCTCCGACCGGTGTCAGATAACAGGACACATTCTTTTGGCCTTTCTGAAACACCATATGGGTATTGATACTGCCCTTTTTCAGGATATCCATGGAATCCGGGGTGATCTTCACCGTGTTTTTCACCACTTCCCCACTCTCTTCCATGACCTCTTCATACAGGACATAATGTTTTCCATTTTTCCAGAAATAATCACCGCCGATGATCATTTCCACGTCTTCTTTATCGTGTTCGGAGAACCTGGCTCCGGTGATACTGACCAGCACATCACGGGTCATATTGGGTACTCACTTTCTAACTTGCTTATGGTTTAATATTTCTCAATATCTACTTTTCTGGTTTCTTTTACATCATTTGGAAGAATGGAGGTGGCAAATGCCGTAAATTTCTCTGTCTGATCACTGACAAAAAACTGGTATTTTTCTCCCTCGGTATTCTCTTCATCACAGGATAATCCATATTTCTGCAGGAGATCTCTCAGTTCTATCGCCGTTTCATAAGCCGGATTTACCAGCGTCACATCATTTCCCATAAGTCGTCCTAAAGTAGAACGGATTAACGGGTAATGGGTACAGCCGAGAACCAAAGTATCCACAAACCGGGATTTTAAACTGCTTAAATAGCGGGAAGCGATCTCATCTGTGACAGAATCATGAAGCAGCCCCTCTTCTACCAGCGGCACAAACAGGGGACAGGACTTTCCCGTAACCTCGATATCCGGCCGCAGCTTCTTGATCTCCTGGGTGTAAATACCGCTTCCGATGGTGCCTTCCGTGGCAATGACGCCGATCTTGCCATTCCTCGTTACCTGCACCGCAGTTCTGGCTCCTGCGCGGATCACGCCAATGATGGGAACGTCAAATTCCTTTTCTACCGTTGCCAGGGCATAAGCGCTTGCCGTATTGCAGGCAATCACAATCGCTTTGACATGCTTCGTCATCAGAAAGCGGATGATCTGTCTGGAGTAGCGGATGATGGTGTCCTGGGATTTGCTTCCATAAGGAACCCGCGCCGTATCTCCAAAATAGACGATCCGTTCTTCTGGCATCTGCCGCATGATCTCTCTGGCTACGGTCAGGCCGCCGACGCCGGAATCGAAAACGCCGATAGGGGCATTCTTATCCGGCTTCTGGTTAAGCTCCGGCTTCTGATTACACATCATAACGCTCCTTTGCGTGGTTGATCAGGTCATCTACCAGTCTGGACTTGGAGATTCCTCTTGCCTCCCACAGCATCGGATACATGCTGATGGCGGTAAAGCCCGGCAGTGTATTGATCTCGTTGAAGACCACCTCTCCGGCATCTGTCACGAAGAAATCCACTCTGGATAAGCCATAGCCGTCCACTGCCTTGAAGATCTCCACTGCTGCTTTGCGGACATCTTCTGCCGCATGCCCCGGAAGCTCCGGATCAACAACCGTCTTGGACTCTGCGTTATAGTATTTTGCATCAAAATCATAGAATTCAGCCGCAGCCATGATCTCGCCGACGCCGGAAGCCCTCACTTCCTGTAAGCCGCCGCCAAAGACCGCGCACTCTACCTCATGGCCGATGATGGTCTCTTCTACCAGGATCTTGCGGTCATGCTTTGCTGCTTCATTCAGGGCAAAGACCAGTTCTTCCCGGTTATCAGCCTTATTGACACCTCTGGAGGAACCGGCGTTGGATGGTTTTACAAAAACCGGATAAGACAGCTTGTTCTCAACAGACGCGATGACGCTGTTCATATCCTGTAACTGGCTCCGTCTCACAGGAACATAGTCTGCCTGGCGGATGCCCAGGCTGTCTACGATCAGTTTTGTATACAGCTTATCCATGGAAACCGCGCTTGCCAGCACGCCGCAGCCCACATATGGAATCCGCGCCAGTTCTAACAGGCCCTGGACCGTTCCATCCTCGCCGCGCAGTCCGTGAAGCACCGGGAATACCACATCAACCCTGACTTCTTTTGTGGCGTCCCCTTCAGAAATGATGACACATTTCCTGGTCGCATCTGGGGATAATACGGCATGAGTTCTGCCGCTTCTCCAGGTGTCATTGCGGATCTCCTCCACAGATGGAGTCAGAATCCACTCGCCCTCCTCGGTAATACCGATGAGAAGCAGGTCATACTTATCTTTATCGATCTGGTCAATTACATTGGCTGCCGACATGCAGGATACCACATGCTCGGACGACTGTCCGCCAAATAATACCGCTATCGTTTCTTTCATCATACAAATCTCCTTATAGATCTCACGTTTTCACATCAAGCAAACATCCAGTCTGCGTGATTAATTATAGCACACCTGGTAACAATTACAAATAGAAATTCATAAAAGGAGGCTGCATAACGATGAAATACAAAAAAGAACTGTCTCTCTCCATTGCCTGCTTTCTCCTCTCTTTCCTCTGTTTTATGGCATGGAATCAGGAACGGGATGAAAACCTGGCAGCAAAAATCTGTCCGGCAGTGCTCCGGCTTCACGTGATCGGAGCCAGTAACTCCGATCAGGACCAGCAGGTAAAATTGCAGGTAAAAAGCTTTGTGGTAAAACAGATCTCCAGTTGGAATGCCAGCTCCAAGGACGAACTGATGCTCGAGGTCCAGAACCGTCAGACCAGTCTGACAGACGCCATCCGCTCCTACGCCGCATCGGAGCTTGGCATTCCCCTGGATGTAAAGCTGTCGGTAAGCCGGACCTTTTTCCCCACCAAATCCTATGGAGATCTGACTTTTCCACAGGGAATGTATGACGCAGTGGAAATCCGCCTGGGAGCGGGGCGTGGGCGGAACTGGTGGTGTGTCCTGTATCCAGAGCTTTGCTTTCCGGATCTGACCCACGCAGTCGTGCCGGAAGAATCGAAGGAGAAGTTAACAAAGCTTCTGGGAGAAGAAACCTACGCCAAGCTCTTAGAAAGCCAAAATGCCCGGCTGAGTATCCAGCCAGGCATCTTAAAACTGCTTAAATCTCTTTTGTAAAGTCATACACACCGCTCGGATGACAGTCTAATCCAATGTGACCACACCATACAGTGCCCAATTATAATCATTGATCGCCTGCTTCAGGCTGAGAACTGCGGAATCATACGCCTGTTTCTGCTGGAGATATACCAGCTTCAGCTGAAGATACTGGAGATTACCTAACATTCCCATGGCATACTTTCTCTCATTGCCTTCCATGGTCAGACGGGCACTCTCATAAGCACTTGCGGCGCCATCATAGGTGATCTTGCTCTGCAGCACCGCTGTATACAGATCATGCACCTTGGTATTGATCTTATTTTCTGTGTCCTCCAGGGAACGTTCCTTGATGCCGCGGTTCACATCACCATGACCATTGGTCCCACGAAGGGAAATGATCGTCGGATGATAGCTGATAGCCTTCCTGGTATCCTCATCCGGGTTCATGGTATCGATGGACGCCAGCTCCGGAGCCGGAACTGCAGCGATCTCCATGTCTGCATTGTAGTCCCATCCGGTCATAACGCAAATATTTCTTTTTAAGGTCGTCAAACCGTCATTTAAGGATTTCTGTCCATTCTGTGCACTGGTTAATGACTTCAGCGCGCTCTGCACATCTGCTTCTGTAGCCATACCGATGCCCTGCTGGGCAATCGCAGAATCATAGGCCGCCTGGGCTAACGTCACAGAAGTATCCACAAGTTCCTTCGAAGCCAGCGTCTGATGATACGTGATCACCAGACCCTCGATCGCAGACGTCATGGTTCTGCGGATCTGGTCTTTGGTAGTCTTTGTTGCGCCCTGAGCGGTTCTCAGTCCGGTTTCCAGTCCCTTTACCGCCTGTTTTTCGATGGCAGAGGCCGTTGCCATGCCAATCTTGTATGACATCATATCCCCGTCATCTTTCGCTCTTCTGGCGTCATCCCTCTGTTCCTGGACATAATCCTTCAAATCTGCCACAGCGGTCTTTAACGGGTCCAGCTGCACTTCGATGGTATCCACCACCTGCCGGTAAGTAGGATTATAATAAAGCACCAGGTTCTCAATCTCATCATATTCCAGGGTATTATCCTGAAGTCTTGCCCAGGTGGCATCATCCATGTCTGTCGGTTTCTCCACTGCCAGGGCAGGGAATGCGGCAGACACTGTCAAAAGGGCCGACAGCGTCATGGCTGCCGCCTGTTTCCATGTTCTCATGATCTCACTCCCTTAACGATCCAGCTGTAATTTTCCATAGCCTGCAGCAAAGCCAGTCTCTTCACTTCCAGTCCGGTCTGCGCGGATACAAAGCCGCTCTCCGCCTGCAGATATTCCAGACGGCTGATACTTCCCACCTGATACTGGACAGACGCTTTGTTCATGCTCCTCTGGCTGACTTCCAGATTTAAAGCCGCCTCATCATAGGCAGCCTTTGCCTGCTGCACGCTCTGGTATGCCGTATTTAAAGCAACTCCGATCTGCTGTGTATCATTTGCCACGTTCTGGGCGTAGATCTTCTGATTGGAGCCATTGGTCACATTCGCTGCCTGTCTGGTATCGATTTTCAGGGTATAATCATTTTCCTGTGCTTTTGCCAGATCGGCTGCAGGATTAAAGGCAGCTAACCGTTCAAGATCCACCTCTGGCATTGCCTTGATCTCAGGCACCGCATCCTGCTTCCAGCCAGTCATGGTGATCAGCTTCTTTCTGGTTGTTTCAATCTGGTTCGTCAGTGATAAAAGCTGGGCATCTGCATCCTCTAAGCTCTGCTGGGCCGCCAGTACATCCGCCTGTGTTGCCATCTGGACAGTCTGACGGTTCTTTGTTGCATTGACATTGGCTTCTGTCAGTTCCCGGCTTTTCTTGGCCGCCTTCAGCTGCTGCTGCAGCTGGTAATAGCTGTTCATGGTGCTCTGCGCCTGCTGGACCAGCTTCTTCTCCGCTAATTCATTTTCCCAGGAAACGGTGATGCCGTCTTTCTCATCAATGGCCGCTTTGTTTCTCGCCTGGGCTGCACTCAGCTCCGCAGTGATCGTAGACACATCATCCGTGGCATCACCAGCTTCCCGGTCATACTCCTCTGCCTGAAGCAGATACTGACGGGAATAGTCATCATAATCGACACCCTTCATGGTCTTATTATAGGTTTCGATATTATTCTGAACAGTCGGGTTGTACTCATGGATCAGGTCTTCCAGTTCATCATACTCCAGCACATTGTCGCGGAGCTTTGCCCACGCCTCTGTGGTGCGGGCAAATTCCGGACTTGCAGCCAGAGCAGTGACCGGAACCTGCAGACAGAGGCTTAAACCCATGCACATAGTGATTACTTTTGCTCCATAGTTTCTGCTCATTTTCAACTCTCCTTAATCATCTAAGTCCACCAGCTCTTTTTTCGGTTTCCGGCTCATAACTGAATAATACACCGGAAGCATCAGCATTGCAAGAATGGTAGAAGCAACCATGCCGCCAACATCTACTAATGCCAGGCCCTGCATGGTCTTACCGGATTTGCCGTAAGCCAGACACATCGGGATCATGGCTACAATGGTGGTTAATGTGGTCATCAGAATCGGGCGGAGACGGGTAGCGCCTGCTTCGATCAGGGCTGTCTCCAGATCCATTTCCTGACGGTACTGGTTGACCGTATCCACATAAAGAATACCGCTGTTTACTACTGTACCAACTAACATCAGGAAACCAAGCATGGAGGTCATGCTGATCTTACAATTGGCCAGGAACAGGAACCCAAAGGAACCGATCAGGGCAAATGGGATCGTGGTCATGACCATGACGGAAAACTTCACGGATTCAAACTGCGCCGCCATCACTACGAATACCAGGAAGATCGCAATCATAACCGCCTGGAATAAAGCGCTTAACTCCTCTCCCATACGTTCATCCATGGCATTCTGGGCACGCTCAACGGTAGAAGAAAGATTCGGATTCACGATCTCCCGGTTGATCTTATTCTCCAGTGCAGTGACCGCCTTGTCATCATCGGTGTTGACTACACCGGTATAATCGCCGGTGATCGTTACCTGATACTGCTTATCCGAACGGGTGATGCTTAATGGGCTGTCTTTATAGGAAATATCCGCAATATCAACCAGAGCCACAGAAGCGCCCGTTGTTGTCGGGATCACAATTCCCTTGACCTGGTCCAGGGTGTCATACTCGCCGTCCGGATACTCTACATTCACGTCAATATCATTACCATTGACCTTTAACGTCGTGGCAGTGCTTCCGCTTAACATGGTGTTGACCATACCGGCAACCTGAGCCGGTGATAATCCCTCCGCAGCTGCTTTCACAGGATCAACATCGATCTTGATCAGCGGGGCGGCATTTTCCAGTGTAGAATGAACTCTGGTGACCTCAGAGCTGGCGGTCAGCTCATTTACGATCTTATCAGAAGCTGCTTTTAAGTCATCATACTGGGTACTCTGTAAAATCACTTCGTAACCGTCAGAAGTCGTCATCATGGAACTGCTCATGCTGCTTACTTCCTCCATGGTGATATCGCAATCTGCGAATTCTGCCATGACCGGCTTCCATTTTTTGATCAATACCTTGGGTTTTACGGATTTATCCTTTAAATATGCAGTCAATGTAGCGCCGGAGCCGCCGGACATGCTCAGTCCTGAAGAGCCGTAGGATAACATATAGGAATCCACATTTTCATCAGAAGAAACCACGGCTTCCACACCCTGTAAGATTTTATCAACCTCTTCGATCTTTAAGCCAGGTCTTGTTTCTACCGATACACTGATGGAATCACCATCCGAGGCTGCCATCAGCTCAAAGCCCAGCTGACCGGCCAGCACAAAGGACAGAACCAGCAGAACCACAGAGGTCATGATAACGGTTTTCTTCTTTGGAAGAAGCACCTTCATCAATCTGCGGTATCCATTCTGCAGCATTTCTACCGGTCTGGATAACGGCGCCGCATCTTTTTCTTTTGGCCGGTATACCGTATAACATAACGGCACGATGGTCATAGCGGAGATCAGGGACGCCAGCATACAGAATACAATCGTAAATCCCAAAGGCTTAAACATCTGTCCGGACATACCCTCCAGAAGTGCCAGAGGAATAAATACAACACAGGTGGTAATAGTACCGCCAATGATCGATTCCAGGACAATTCCGCTTCCCTCTAAGGCTGCCTTGGAATATTCACGGAAGCCAACGCCTTTCGTGGAACGGAAGCAGCTCTCCAATACTACGATGGAGTTATCCACCATCATACCAACACCAAGCACCAGGGAGCTTAAGGTGATCACGTTCAGGGAAAATCCCGCTGCGCTCATGGCAACCAGCGCTGTCAGAATAGAGATCGGGATGGAAGTACCAACGATCAGGGAGGCCTTCAGGTCACCGAAGAACAACCAGATAATGATCATGGAAACCGCAACCGCCATAACCATGGTCTGCATAACGGAGCTTAAGGAGGATTTGATCATATCACTGTTATCATCAACAACCACGATCTCCAGGTTCTCGTCATTGGCCATCAGGCGGTCCACAACCTTGCGGACTGCTTTGGATGCTTCCACATCACTGCTGCTCTGCTGCTTCTTGATGGCTACAGAGATCGTATCACGGCCGTTATAACGTCCGATACTGCTGGCTGCTTCTTTGGCATTATAAATATTGGCAACATCCTCTAAGTAAATGATATTGCTGCCTCCAACAGTGATCGGGATCTTTTTCAGGCTTTCCATGGTGCTGTAATCCACACCGGCTGAAACAGACAGCTCCTGCTTTCCCACCTGGGTGCTTCCCACCGGATAGGAAAAATCCGCTGATTTTACTGCTGCAGTGATGGCGTTCATGGACAAATGATACTGATTTAACTTTTCCGGAAGAAGCTCGATCTTTACATACTCCTTCTGACCACCGGAAATATCCACGCTTGCCACGGAAGACAGCTTCTCAAATTCAGGAACAACCTCATCATTGACATAGTTATAAAGATCATTCTGGGCATCATTATTGACAGCCAGCGTGATACTTGCCACATCATTGATATTCATCTCCATGATGGTAGGAGTCTTCACATCATCCGGCAGCTCAATGGCGTCCATCTTTTTCTTTAAATCATCATAAGCACTGTCAATATCGGTTCCGTAGTCATACTCCAGAAGCACGATACCATAGTTTTCATTGGAAACACTGGTCACACCCTTAATACCGGTCAAGGTACCTGTCTCATCTTCGATAGGCTGTACGACCAGCTGGTCCACATCATCCGGACTTGCACCCGGATAAGTAGCCATAACGATCAACATGGGCATATCCATGGACGGGATCAGTTCCAGTTTCGATGAAAATACGGAAGTTAAACCAAATACGATCAGGCACAGGATCACCATTACCGTGGTGACTGGCCGTTTGAGGACAGTTTTTGTCAAATTCATCTCTTTTTCCCCCTCTAGTTAGCGGCCGTTGTCTGGACTTCTGTTGTTTCTGTTGTTTCTGTTGTTTCTACTGTTTCTGCTGTTTCTGCTGTTTCTGCTGTTTCTACTGTTTCTGCTGTTTCTACTGTTTCTACCGTTGTTCCGGTTTCTCCAGCCAGCACTGCAGGAGCGCCCTCATATAACTCCGGATCCCAGGTGGTGATCACTTCGTTATCTGCACTTAAACCGGATAAAATCTGCATTTTTTCATCATCGCTGATACCGGTTTCCACCGTTACTTTATGTACCGTACCATTATCATAAGTATATACATACGGTTCGCCATTGCTATAGTATACGGCATCTACCGGAACGGTCATGACATTTTCTGCCTTATCGGAGGTGATGTACAGCTTCACAGAAGAACCACTGATCAGACTTCTGTTATCTTCTACAGTTGCTTTCACCTTAAATAATCCGGTTGCAGCGTCCACCATGGTATTAACTTCCGTTACCGTACCAACGTAATCGCTGCCATTTTTCTCGATCTTGATCTGCTCCCCTACATGGACCTGGTCTAACACAGCCTCCGTCACAGAAAAGCTGACCGATTTTGCGCCCTCTCCTGCGATCACACATAAAGGAGAGGCAGAACTTGCCATGCCGTGCACTTCCATACTGCTGGACTCAATCTTGCCTGCGATCGTAGCGGTGATGCTGCTGAATTCTACCTGGTTATCGTATGCCAGCTTCGCACTGTCATAAGCGATCTGCGCACCCTTTGCCGCGCTCTCCACCTGCTCATAAGACTGGGCGGAAATGTCTCCGCTGGCATACAGCACCTTCATACGCTCCAGATTAGTCTGTGCATCCTTTAACTGGATCTCTGCCGATTCTAACTGCAGCTTTGCGCCATCTACCTGCTTCGTATCGATCTCGCATAATAACTGCCCTTCTTCTACATAGTCACCAGGGTTTACATAAACTGCAGTGATCTCGCCTGCTGCCTTCGGGATCACATACACCTGGTCTGCTGGCTCTATGGTTCCGATCAGGCTGCGGAACAGCTCGATGGTTCCATTAGACGGGTTCTCTACCCGTACTGCCGGCGGGGCAACTGTCTCATTTTCTGTATTCTTTGGCTTCAAACCGGATACGGCAGCTGCGCCTGCTGCCACGACCACAACAGCTCCAATGGCAATTTTTACTGATTTTTTCATCCTTATCCTCCTACTTTTTCTCAGAAACCTCACACGCGCCATAACGGAGCATGGTCAGCTGATTTTTAAACTCTTTTACGATCTCATCTTCCGTCTGTTCCTTCTTATAAAAAGCAGCCACTGCAAATATGATCAGCAGCATCACCTGGTTCATGACCATTTTAAAATATGGCTTTGTCTTTTCACGAAAATCTGTCAGATCTACACATCCATACAACAATTCCTGCTCTTTTTTCTCATCATCTGGCGGTCCCATGGTAAAATCCGGATACATCATCAGATTCTGGTGAAGCTGCACCAGATTATTGTTCTCGCAGAATTCCAGTGTCATACGCAGAAGATATTCTGCAGAATCCCAGATATTCCCATGATTATCCTCCAGGCACTCGATGCATTTTCCGATCCACTGTTTTCTGGTCGTTTTCAATACCCAGACCAGAAGCTCCCGCTTATCCTCAAAATAAGTGTAAAAACAACCTCTGGAAATACCTGCCTTCTGAATGATCCGGTTAATCGAAACCTTCTCAAGCGGGACATGGATAAATTCATCCATGGCAATCTGGCAGATCAGCTCTCTCTTTTCTTCCGGAAGACGTAAGAAACGTTCACTCGGCATCTTCATATCCCCCTTTTGTCATCTTTCGTTTTCTCTGTGCAATTCCTCAAAAATAAAAAAGAATCCTGCTCGCAGGATTCTCCGCCTGCGGCGGGTCGCTTTAGCGACACTCTTCCACTCCGCCGCAGTGCGATCCCGCGGAGCGTTTTTTGTGTCATAGGGCGAAGTTTCCTATGACAGCACAAAAAGGTGACAACCTGTCACTCATTATAGTGACAGGTTGTCACCTTGTCAAGAATTCCTCTTTAGTTTATAAATATTTAACTATTCAGCAGGCCTGCGCACATGCTGCGCTGCTGAACCATTACTCTCTCTCTTTAATATTCTTAGAAACCGTGATCTCCTGGTTATCAATATGGGCACGAACAGCTTCCTTTGCCTCTGCCACATGGCGGCTGCGTATAGCTCTTAAAATACTTTCATGCTCGACCAATAATATCTGTCGCTTCTCTGCATCTTTGATATACTCCAGACGGTAACGGTACATCTGCTCCCGCAGGTTATTTAAGATCTGCACCAGTCTGGTATTGCCGGTTCCCATATAGATCACATCATGAAAATGTTCATCTGCTTCCGCCATGGTCATGGTCTCTCCGGATTCTACCGCCTGGATAAATGCCTTCTGAGCGTCCTCCAGATCCTTTAACGCCTCTGCATCCATGCGCTGGCAGGCCAGCTCTGCAGCCAGCTCCTCCAGAGAACGGCGCACCTCCAGAACATCCCGCAGACTCTTCTCAGAGATTTTCGCTACCTCTGCGCCCTTCCTCGGAATCATCAGAACCAGTCCCTCCAGTTCCAGCTTCCGGATCGCCTCACGGATCGGGGTACGGCTGACACCAAGCCGCTCCGCTAACTGGATCTCCATCAACCGCTCGCCAGGCTCCAGCTCCCCTTTTAAGATGGCATCTCTTAAGGTATTGAAAACAACATCTCGAAGTGGCAGATATTCGTTCATATTTACTTTTAAATTGTACTCCATGGTTTTCCTCCTGTGTTCGATTCTCATGTTCGATTCCCATATTCGATTCTCATGTTCGATTCTCATGTTCGATTTTGCCCGTCAGCCCATATCTTTTACGGTCTGTTGAAATCCTGGATTTCTTTGTCCCCAGCTGTCTATAGCGTTAACCTCTCGGATTATAAAAATTCGTCAGATATACCTGTTTAGCCAGTTCCGCACCTGCGCCAAAGCGCATCTCCTCATGGGCTTTCGCCGCTGCCTTCGGATTCGTAAATAAGCCAAAAACGGTCGGACCGCTTCCACTCATCAATGCGCCGATAGCCCCCTGCTCCAGCATCAGATCCTTGATCTCCTGGATCACCGGGTAAGCCGGAATGGTCACATTCTCTAATACATTGCCGAAACGATCTGCAATGCCGTACAGATCCTTCTGTTTTATCGCTTCCATCATACCATCAATATCCGGGTGCTGCTCCGGTCTTAGTTCATTGGCATGAAGGTTCTCATAGACAAATTTCGTGGACACACTGATCCCAGGCTTAGCGATCAGTACCTGACACTGCGGCGGCACAGGAAGAGGTGTTAAAATCTCTCCGATCCCCTCAGAAAGAGCGGTTCCCCTCATCACGCAGTAAGGAACATCCGCACCAATCTTCACGCCCCTGTCCATCAACTGCTCTGTGGTCAGTCCCAGGGAAAACATCTTATTGACGCCAAACAGCACTGCTGCCGCATCGCTGCTTCCTCCTGCCATACCGGCTGCAACAGGAATATACTTTCTTAATCGGATATGGACGCCCTTCTGTACATGAAACTCATCCATCAGAAGTTTGGCTGCCTTGTAAACCAGGTTATTCTCATTATCCGGCAGATAATAGAGATTGGTCTCAACTGTAATCCCCGGAGTTTCTTTATAGATCAGATCGATCCGGTCATAAATACCTACCGTCTGCATGATCATGCGGACCTCATGATACCCATCGTCCCGCCTTCGCAGGACGTCTAATCCCAGATTGATTTTTCCATAAGCCTTCAGACTCAGGTGTTTTATCATATCATGTTCTCCTAAATTGTTTTTCCGAATTATTTTGTATACAGTATATTATATAAGTTCTATCGGAAAATGCAAGGGCAAAATACACGAAAGAACAAGGAAAAGCAAGGCGGCGCTGGATATTTTCCATATCCACCACGCCGCCTTGCTGGCTACGCTGCTATCTGATTGTCTGCAACGATTCTGTGTCTTCTAAAATCCAATGGTCTATGGCTTCCACACACCATTTTCATCGACGAAATATCCGTCCGGTGTCTTCTGGTTTCTCAGCATGATTCCCCTGGTTCCATCAGAAACATCCTTAAAATAATACCATTTGCCGTTTATCTGGAACCAGCCAGTCTGCATTCCGGCATTTTCGTCCACATAAAACCAGCCGTCGTAACCTGCGTCATAGAAGAATCCGGTCTTTAGATAGCCTTGTTCGTCAAAGGCATACCATCTGCCGTTTACCTGTTCCCACTGATGCCGTACCTTCATGCCATCTATGAAGCTCTGGCTTACGATACTGCCTCTCGCATAAGAACCGTTTGGACGGCGAAGACGCCATTTGCGGCCTGTGAAGATCCAGGTGGTGCGGTCGCTGTTGGTGATGCGTTTCTCATCATGATCGTGGCTGTGACCTCTGCTGCCGGTGTTTCCACTGCCGCTGCCGGTGCTTCCACTGCCGCCGCCGGTGTTTCCGCTTCCGCCTCCGGTGTTTCCGCTGCTGCCGCCGGTGTTTCCACTACCACTTCCGGTATTTCCGCCGCTGCCGCCTGTATTTCCGCCACCGGTGTCAGGTGCCGGTTCCGGGTCTGGTTTTAAGTCTGGTTTCTGGTTCGGATCGTCCTGTAATTCCACACACAGCGAAATTACCGCTGATTTATAATTTTCCATGGCCAAATCATAAATCATGATCTGAGCCTGATTACCTGCCTGCTCCCTGCTATTCTTATTGAAACGGATGACCAGCTGCCCTCCATCCAGTCTGACGGTACGTTCCAGGATTCCGCCCTCATCACTCTGGATCACTGCCCGTCCTCCGCTGATCTCTCCACAGTCAGCCGGAAGTCCGGTCAGGGTGATCTTCTGCTCTCCTCTTGCCGAGGTAAGATAAATCGCTTTCTGTGTCTCAAGAACTGGCGCTTCCGCTTTCTGAATCTGCTTTCCATGTAAGGTTACCTGGGTTTCCTTCAGGACATAGTTGGCCATGGATGGTGTCTCATTCAGCTTCACCTGAAGCACGGCTGTTTTTCCAGCTCCGGCCTTTGCATCCGCAAATACAGCCTCCGCTGTGTAATCGGTCTTCTGAACCGTATCTCCATCTGCCATTCCCGCAAATGTCACAGAAAGAACTTCCGCACTGGTTGTTCCGTCATAAATCTTTTCCTTCAGCTCTGCGTCCGTTACTGTCAAAGTTCTCGGAACAATCTGGAATGTTCTGGTAACTTCACCAACTTGAGACTCATCCTCATAGACTCCCTTGATCTCATAGGTTCCCACCTTCTTTGGAATGTCATCGCTCCATTCCTGGCTTGCATCGATCCGGTACTGGTAGGTCCAGTTTGCGGTACCGTCAGAAGAACCGTTCCGGATACTTCCCTGTGGTAAAATCACCCCCCCCGTAGGTTGTATTTTTCACGGTGATTGACAGGTTGTCGCTAATGTCGCGTTTCTGGATGACCGTAACATTCGCCTGCTTATTCGCAGCATTGTAGTTTTTACTTGTTGCCGTAGATGCCATGACCGCAATGCTGGTCCCAGCCGCTGTATCCTTTGGTATGGTGATGGTGCCATTGGTCACGGTCTGTGGTTGTCCATCCTGACCGATTTGATAGGTGATCACCGGTTCTGGAACATCGTTTAATTCCCGGTTATATGGATTTTCCGCCTTGGCCGATACGGAAATAGTCTTTCCGGCAGCTGCCTCGTTGGCGCTGATCGTCAGGGAAACCTCCGGAGTTGTCAAATCCACACGTATCTCAATATTTTTCGGGTAATCTTCATAATGTTCTTTATCCGATACTTCATAAACCGCGTCTGCACTTCTCCAACCTTTTCCCAAAATCTTATCAGGCTCTTTCCAACGCCAGCTGCCTTCTACTTTCTGGCCACGTCCATTGGCCAGATATCCTCTGGTCACACTCAGCTTTGAATCCGAAAGCTTCTGTCCATAATATACGGAACTACCATTTACAAGTAAACTTCCAGAATAAGGAGCAGAAGCAAGTGTTCCTTTTGATACCGTCACAGCAGCCCTTCCTTCTACATTTCCATATGATGGATCCGTTGGTACAAATACCATCTCATAAGAATGAGTACCTATTTCTGGATACTGATTGTTTTCTTTAAACCGGAATGTTCCTTCCTTAGATGCTTCTCCTGACGTTTTCACGGTCAGATCTTTCAATGACTTGCTAAAATAACTGATCGTCTCAAATTCCGGCCATTTCGATACTGTCACCGGTTTTTTATTGACCTGAATCTCTACCTCATTACTTTCTGACTTCACATCTCCGTTGGTATACACCGCTCTTACCAGGTGTTTTCCACCGGTCAGTAATTTCGCCGGAATCGTATCACATGTCTTACCTTCTTTTAATGTAAGAATACTTCCAACCGGAGCCCCATCTAAGTAGAAACGGATTTTTCCAGTGATTTCTTCCGATCCAGATCCAGATACTGTCGCAGTTGCAGTAACACTTTCTCCAAATGAAATTTCTTTCCGATCCAGGCTCAATGTAACCATTCTATCCTGAACCGGCACAGTAATGCTTGTATTCTTCCCACTTTCTCTCAGAATCGCTTTGATCGTCAGGGTTCCCATTGATTCCTGCGCCCCAACGGTCAAAAGACCATCGGCACGGATCTTCGTGTCGGCACTGGATCCGCCAGTGACCTCCCACTGTACCTGATCTGCCAAAGCTCCAGTGACTGCAACACGGAGCTGGGTCTGCTCTCCTCTGTATACCGCTTTCGGTGCGGAAAGGATACGGATGGACGGTTCACCAGTCCCGGACGGTGTGATCTCTACATACGGCTTAGAAGCGCCACCAGCCATATCCGCTGCGGAAACCTCTGCCAGCTGGCTTTTCGAATCACCTTCCTGGATCTTCAGGCCATCTGCGATCGCAACGGCTGCTGTGCCCAGGTTCTTCTCTCCATTTCCGATACCAGGCGCATTGTTGCCAACAGCTGTCACCTGACCGCCTGTGATAGAAATATGCACTGGATCTGAACTGCTGCTGCCTAACGCTCCATTATTACCAATTCCAGGACCGCCATCACTTCCTTCTGCATAAATGGTTCCACCCTTGATCGTAATCTGTTCTGCCAAACCACCAATACCGGCATGGCCGCGATTCCAGTCATCATATGGATTGCGATGTCCTTTGGCATACAAACTGCCTTCCGTACTTCCATCGCCACAGATACTGGTGATCTCCAAAGAGCCATTTTCAGATACTGTAATTCCATTCGTTTTTTTATAGGACGTTGTGTATCCGGTAGATTCAAAGGAATTCTCCCCGTCCAGAACCAATTTTGCTTTGGTTCCACAGATTTCCATCGTACCGTAGCTGACCATCCGCACATCATGAAGGATTATGGTTGGGGTTCCTTTCTCGATCAGAATCTGTTGGTTCGTATCACGAATTCCTTCTTTTAGAGAAATCTCATAGGTACCGCTTCCTGTAATTCTCAAAAGTCCCCATTCATTTTTCCCTTCAAACGAATAATCAACTCCATACTGGCCACCTGTAATCACAAAGTCACCAGTGTCTCGATAAAACTGTGCTGTGATCACAGTATCTTCACTGCCAATGGTAAAAGTCGTACTTTCCCAGGATGGCTGTGCAAATGTTCCGGAACCACTCTCTAAAATCCAACCCAAAAACATTTCATCCCGATCACCTTTTTGAGCCCGAATATTGATTTTCGCTCCCGGCGCATAAGTGCCACTTCCACTGCCCCGATTGACTGTCAGGACCGGGCCATTCTTGTAAATAGCCTCTACCACGGTATCTTGTTTTCCGACTGTTAATGTGGTCGTATTCCTTTTCGCATCTGCCAGTGTACTTCCGGCTCCTGATATTATCTTCCAGGAATCAAAATATTTACCATTCTCTGCCGCAGCTGCGGTAATGTTGACCTGCTCTCCCGGTGCGTAGGTTTCCTTGTCCGGGGATTTGGTTCCATTTATAACCGTAACGGTACTTTCCCCTTTATAACAAGCCGTAATCACTGTATCCGCATCGCCCATGGTAAATGTCGTACTTGCGCTATCTGGATCCTCAAATGTTCCAGAACCGGAGGTTACCTCCCATTTGTAGAAATACTGGCCATTTTTCTCTGCTTCTGCAGTTACAGCGACCTTTTCACCCTGGGCGTATCCGGTTGTTTTGGGATCTGTAATCTCGCCATCTGTCACGGTAAGGCTATGCGGATCTCCGTAAACCACGTGCATATACCAGTCGCTGTCCTGGAACGTATGCATTCCTTTTGTTGTTGTTCCAAAAACAACCTCACCCGGACTGCTTGCCCCTGCATAAACGGTTGCTCCCTGGCCATTGGACGCCTGGATTTTAATGGGATCTTCACTTATTTTTGCCAGAAAATTATACTGTGGATCACCCTGATACTCGATCGTTCCTATCACTTCACCACCAGAGATACAGATCCCCTCAGTCGTCCCAGAGCTGCGGCTGCCTCCAAGAAGATATCCCGTATTCTCCTGAATTAAGCGCACTACTCCACCAGAAATTTCAATATCCGTTCCGGCAGCTCTACTGCCTCCACCAATACATGCAGAATCACTGGAACCATATAGTGTCAGGTTACCACCCGCAATGGTAATATGACTGCCACCTTTTCCCACGCTGCCGCCAATGGCTGCTGAACCACTTCCCGCAATCGCCGTCAGACTTCCATCACCCTCGATTGTTAATGGCGTTCCATGATTATCAATCGCCGCTGTAGTCTGTGAGCCCTTCAAGTAATTTTGCCCTTTTAAAATTAAGGTTACATCACTTAGTCCGCTGGCAATCTCAAGCGGAGGAACTTTATTAGAGGAGCTGGCATCTATCCGAATTCCATCTAACGTTACGGTGCAGGCGCTATTTATTTGAATCACCCGGCCAACCACTTCTTTATTTGGATTTATCATCGATATGGTATACGGGCCTGTTCCGCTTAAACTTACAGATCCATTGGGACGAACCTCGATTCCATCGTTATCACCTTGTTCCGATGTTACATAGAAAACCGCATTCGATGGCGCTTCCCCGTATTCAACCTGTGTCATAGCGCCATTTCCATCAATCACCTGACTTTCTCCCGCCGGCACGGTAATTTCTTGCGCCGCTTCAGTACCTCTTAACTCCACTCTGGCCTGCTCAGAGGATGCATATACCGTAAAGTTATTTTTCGAGCTGGTTCCACCGGCTCCGATTCCAGCCGCTCTGGCACTCTTGGCAAGAACCGTTCCACCATGGATCTCTATCGTTCCGCCGGCGCCACCGGCTCCGCCTCCGATTCCTGCTCCGCTGTCGCGAAGCCCTGGAATCACGCTTTCATCTGCCTGGTACCCGGAAGTGGCGTAAATATTTCCGCCGTTTATGATGATCGTTCCAGCAGCTTCGCCGCTGTTGCCGCCAATTCCTGCTCCATAACTTCTGGATCTGGCGAGAAGGCTGTCCTCTTCTCCACCTTCAATCGTTAAAGACGCACCCGCCGGCACATGGATCGCTGCACCAGATACGGAAGTTGTCGCAAGGAACTGATTCGTTCCTCTTAAATTTAATGTAACATGAGCTCCAGCCTCCAGATTCAGTACGTTATACCTTCCATCAGAATTTCCATTCTTGATCGTCGCATTCTGAAAGTTAAGCGTTGCTGTCACTCCTGTTTTCACGGTAATGACCTGACCATTGGTGTTCCAATAAAGATCGCCCTTGTCAGGCCACTCTCCGGTAAATGTATATTCCCCATTCTGCTTGATGGTAAACACGGTCGTCGCCTCACTCAGATTGATCACCTGGGAAGACGCCAGCATCATCGGAGCCATCATCAGCGTCGTCGGTGTTGCCACTGGAAGAACTGTCTCCACTGGAATCGCCTCTGTCGGTGTCGCTGTCGGCAGCGGGGTCTCGTCATCCGGGATCTCGTCGTCTGGAATCTCGTCGTCTGGAATCGCCTCTGTTGGTGTCGCTGTCGGCAGCGAGGTCTCATCGTCCGGGATCTCGTCATCTATCATCTCATCGTTTCTGTCCGCTTCTGTATCTGTCGCCACAGACAGTTTCTTATATTCCGTGATCTCTGTCGTATATTCCGTCTCTGTCGTATATTTCCCCTCTATGGGTATTACCACCGCTACATCCGCATGGACCGGCATCCAAACTGAGGTCGCGATCATGATCCCTGCCATAAGACGTGCACCCCATCTTCTCCATTCTTTTCGCATCGCCTATACCTCCCTGATTTTTCCTTCTCTTATAACGATAACGATTTTTGATCCAGAGAACAACACAGATGACACGAGATGTCAAAATATGTCATGAGATGTAAGGTTTTGCCACATCTGACAAATTGATTTTGCACTCCTATTTTCTTATAATAGAGTTGTAACTATTCAGTACCTTCATAGTTACGAGCAAAAATCCATTCCAGATCAGCTTCGCTGATGGGATTTTTGCTTTCTAGCCTATGTGTTCTTACGGTCAGCGCAGCATGTGCGCAGACCTACTGAATAGTTACATAGAGTTACACAGACACTTGATGTCTATTTTCATGGAGGATTTCGTAACTATGCGCATTGCGATCATAGAAGATCAATCAGATGATGCAGCCAACCTTCTGCATTTTCTGGCACAATGGTCTGAGAAACAGCAGATTCCTCTGGCACCACAGCCGGAATGTTTTTCATCTGGAGAGGAGTTTTTAACCACCTTCAGCGGCGGAAGCTACGATCTTTTGTTTCTCGATATCTATCTGAAAGATTTAAATGGCATGGAAACTGCCAGACATATCCGGGAAATTGACCCGGACTGCAAGATTATTTTCACTACCTCGTCTACGGAATTTGCCGTAGAAAGCTATGATGTGAACGCATCATGGTATCTGGTAAAACCATTCTCTTATGAGACCTTCGCCAAGGCCATGAGTCACTGCGAAACAGAGGCACTCGAACAGCAGCAGTCGATCCTTCTTCCAGGTGAAGCTCTGCAGAACCGGATCTATCTCCACCAGATCAGCTACGCGGAGCAGCAGGGGCGCTACATTCTGATCCATTATCTGGACGGCAGCTGCCAGAAATATGCCATCCGCCACGGAGATTTTGCACCTTTCCTTCTGGCTTACCCTTATTTTTGCGACTGCATCCGCGGCATTGTCGTGAATTTTGAAGCTGTTGACAGTCTGATGCGGGACCGCTTCCTCCTGAAGGACGGCACATCCATTCCCATCAGCCGTTTAAAATACGAAAAAGTGCGAGAAGCTTTTCTTTCTTTTTTCTACAGCCGTACAAGAGGAGGTCGTTAAATGCGCTATTTTTTATCATACCTGGCCCTGCTTCCTGCTGCAATCCTGTGTTATCTTCCGGTCATCCACCATGTCCGTGTACGAAAAACACTGCTGATTTTGGGTGGGATTCCTCTGTTTTTTTTCTGGGCCGCCATCGGTGGAGGCTTAGGCACCCGGTTCCATGTGGAATTTTATCAATGGCTTGCTCCCATGCTTCCAATTTTCGCTCTTGTATTTTACTTTAGTACTGATCTTTCCATCTGGAAAAGCATCAGTATTTTCCTGGCCGTTGGCGCTGTATTTTCCACCATCGGCAATCTGGCAGTGGCAGCTGATGCCCTGATCGCTCCAGACGGATCACCGTCCCTTCTGACGATCCCCGGATGCCTGATCTTCCATGTCATGACCTGGGGAATCACATTGGCGGTCTGGTATCCAGCCACACATGCGGCCCGTTGGCTTCTGGATGATCTGGAAACACCCCATACCTGGTATGTGTTCTGGGTCTTCCCTACCGCCTTCTGGATCACCAACCATCTGATCCGTCCACGTTATTACAGCACTTTGTATACAAACCGTGTGATGCAGTTTTACCCTATACTCAATCTGCTGCTTTTAGGGATTCTTCTTTGTTTCTATCTGATGTTTTATCTGATGGCAAGAGGACTTACCAAAAACATGAGGCTCATGCAGGAAAATGAATTTCTCCAGCTTCAGTCTGCCCAGTACCGGACTCTGCAGCGTACCATTGATGAAACCCGCATGGCGCGGCATGATCTGCGTCACCATTTTACGGTACTGTCCGGATATGCGTCCAACAACGATATGGAAGCCATCCGGGAATACTTATCTTCCTGGCAGACCTCCCTGCTTCCGGAGGCAGTCTGTTCCTACTGCAAAAATCCCGCTGTCAATAACGTGCTGGGATATTTTTCCAGACTTGCCAAAGGCAACGGGATTTCCATTGATATTTCTGCAAAACTGCAGGAACCGCTGATCATTCCTGAACCGGAATTCTGCGTTCTTCTGAGCAATCTTTTAGAAAATGCCGTAGAAGCCTGTCAGAAACAGGCCGGTTCTAATCAGATTCATGTCCGTCTGTTGCAGACATGTTCATCACTCCTGTCCCTGACCGTTGATAATACCTGCCCGGAGCCGCCAAAATGGCAGAATAACAGCCTTCACTCTTCCAAGCATAACGGAACCGGCATCGGGACCAGATCAGTCAAAAACATCGCCGCAAGATATCACGGCGATGCAAGGTTTGAATGGAAAAATGGAATGTTTTATGTGTCAGTCCTGCTGAATCCCCAGGGGGAGGATTCATTTGAAGCATAAAAGCAACTATGAAAGTACTGAATCATTCTTAACTTCTCCTGGCGGCTTAACTTTTTGATGGCTGCCTCCCGCCGCAGGGCCTCGGATTTGGTCTCATACTCCTCGTAATAGACTAATATCACGGGTCTGCGGCTTTTTGTGTATTTGGCGCCTTTTCCGGCATTATGGGCTTCCACCCGTTTTTCCAGATGGTTTGTCCATCCGCAATACAGTGTGCCATCGGCACACTGCAGCAAATAGGTGTAATTCATGTTCGTTTCTCCTGCTGTAAGCTGGTTATCACGGTTCAGCCGGTCTGCGCTTGCTGCGCGAACCTGGTCTATGTAGACGGCTCCCGGTGTTTGCAATCCACCGCCAGCCGCCCAGGTTGCCCTGAATCTATCTGAAAGCACCAGCTGGATGCCAGAACCGGCATCAGGTTTGTTAAACTTATAATATAGGATATCCTGAAATCCGGATTTTGTGCATGTCAACCGGCACAAATAGGTTCTTCTGCATCATTTTTCAGTGCAGCTCTTTCACCAGCAGTAATCTCTGTCCCTCTTTGACCTCCTCCTGATCCAGTTCATTCATCTCCATGACATGGTCTACCGTAGTGTGGAATCGTTTTGCCACATCCCATAACCGGTCGCCTTTCTTCATAATATATCCGGTAATTCCCGGAAGGGCTTTCAGCGCTTCCAGATCCAGGGGCTTTTCCTGTATCCCCGTAATGACCGGACAGCGCACCGGCTGCAGAACCAGCAGTTCAAGATTCAGCGCCGCCCGTACCTCGATCGTATCATTTCCCATCATGACTGACGAAAGCTGATCCACTTCCGATGTCAGCTGCCATACGCTTTCCTGGTCTATTTCAGGGACCTCAATGAAATACTGGAAGGGGATCACATCTGAGCCGGAACGGAGCGGTTCCTTATCATCCGAAGTCATATATAAAAATATCACTTCCAGCACGCCGCTGATCTCCAGTCCATCCTCCTTCACTTCCACCTGATCGATCTTGATCTGTCCGTCATGATGGCAGATCTGCAGAATCCGGTCGGTGGGATCGTATTTCATCCGGTCGGTTATTTTGCATTTTCCTGTTGTGTTCGTTAGAATTTTATCAAACTGGTTTTCTTCTCTGACCACATCGATTTCCCGGTCGGTGGCGTAGAGATCTTCCACCAGCTCCAGTGGTTCTTCTTCGTAAATTTTTATATCCAGTTCCACCACCGCATCCAGATCCAGCTCCCGCAGTTCTCCATCTGCGTCCGGCTTTGCCTCCAGTTCCTTATGCACCAGCCGCATCCGGGTAAAGGATGGCATGCCCTCTGATGCCTGGTCCAGTTCGATGGTTCCGGAAAATGGGATCGTTTCCTCAAACCATTGAACCGGCAGTTCTTCCCCCTCTCCCTCGTAAAGGCAGAATATCTGGATCTGTCCCTCTGCCAGAAGCGAGCCGTCCTGCGATTTGGCTGACGTTGCCAGCAGAGACACCTGCTTCCACAGGATCTGCTCCATGGCAGGTTTATTGCCTGGAAGTGTGATGCTCTCCCGTACCCGCACCGTATCCTTTCTTCTGACCTTCAGGGCTGCTGTTTCCATCGTCTGTCTGCGTACCTGAAGCGGGGAGTCTTCCAGGGCTTCCATGTTCCCTGACCCTGTTTCCCTGGCCTCCACCACTGCTTCGCCATCCATCAGTGCTTCGGAGCGGACCCGGAATGTGAGGATTGCTTTCACACTTAATTTTCTGGAATTGATCATCTCAGTACTTAGATCTTCCAGCTCCCAGCTGACTCCGGTCTCGTCCTTTTCCTCCAGTCCCGGCACGTTCATCGGCTCCTCGATCGCAATGCTTCCTGCCAATGTCTGTAAACCGCCTTCCGGGTTTCGGTAAAGCACCTGAAATGCCAGTTTTCCACGGATCATCACCCGTTCCGTCTGATTCCTTACGGAATCCAGGATCACATCCCCGGAATTTACGATGATCTTCTCCATATCATCCATGGAATCTGGAACAATAAAATCATCATCCAGCGTGATCTGCGTGGACGCCTGGCTCTTATACCGGCTCCTATGTAAATTTTGCCTGATCAGTTCGATTTTACTCATACTCCGCACCTGCCTTTCCTTGTGACAGTGTATGCGTTAACTTTCAAATCTATGTGGAAATTCGTTAACTGGCAAACTCAGCGGGGCTGATCGATCTGCTTCTCCAGCTGATTGATCTGCTTCTCCAGCTCCTTGATCCGTTCTTCCATCTTGCAGTAATGTTCCATGGTAAGAACCGGTTTTTCTTCCTTCGGAAGCCGCATGCCATCTTTTTTCACCGGTCTTGCAGGAATGCCTGCTGCCGTGATGTTATTCTCCAATGGCTTTAATAATACTGCGTTTGCCGCAATGGTACAGTTATCTCCAACCTCAAAGGCGCCTAAGATCTTGGCTCCTGCGCCTACGGTCACATTGTTGCCAAGGGTGGGATGACGCTTGCCTTTCTGGGTTCCGACACCGCCCAGGGTAACGCCCTGGTAAATGGTACAGTTGTCACCGACTACTGTAGTCTCACCGATCACTACGCCGCATCCGTGATCGATCAGGATCCCATGGCCCAGCTGTGCGCCCGGATGAATCTCGATCAATGTAAAAAAGCGGGCCATCTGAGAAATCCATCTGGCAATGAAAAACATGTGATGCTTATAAAACCAATGGGCAAACCGGTGCCAGATGAGTGCATGAACTCCCTGATATAAAAGCAATACCTCCAATGCACTTCTCGCCGCCGGGTCCCGTTCCTGTACAGCCTTTACGTCCAGCCAAATATCTTTTAAAATCATAATCTTCTCCAGTCCCTTCCTGTGTCTGTCAGATCGTAATCGTTCAGCCGCTTCCTGATCCTGCCAAATGTTATCGTTGTCCTTTAGTATAGCATATGCAGATTTCCCCGTCCACGATTATTGAAAAATTACCGGGGTTTCCAGAAGCTCCGTCTGGATCACGATCACGGGATAAGAAGTTTCCTTTGTCACCGTTTCTCCCTTTTCCGGTCCTGATAGCTCCGTATCAAATACAATGGCATTCTCTGTCAGGTACAGTTCTTTTACCTGTATACTGTATCCTCCCGTTTCCTGTGGACCATAGCCAGTAACGATGTAGAGCTTTTCCTCATCACTATAGGTCATCTTAAATGGTTGTACCTTCTTTTCCTCAATGATCGCTTTTAATTCTTCCGGTATCCGCTCCTGATCCATAACGGTAAACTCCAGATCACGGATTTTTGCCGTATCTCTGGTTTTCCCACACCCCACGAGAACACAGGATAAAATCAGGAAAAAAACCATTTTCCACCATTTCATTGTTATTTTCTTCATGTTCGCTCTCCACACAGTCTCTGGATTTACTAAAACTATATGAAACCGGCATGAAGAAAATAACCCACCGGGCCTGACGCAGTACAACCCAGCCCGAAGGGACTTTTTGCTCTATCGAAATCGCAACTTTTTCACTTTAATGCATCAGAGCCTTTCTTGATAGAAAAAGGGAGCAGCTTACTTCGCTGCTCCCTCCGGAAATACAATGGTGATACTGGTTCCCCGACCAGGGGTACTCTCCATCTCCACTTTCGCGTTATGGTAGATTGCACCATGCTTCACGATGGAAAGTCCCAGTCCGGTACCGCCGATCTGTCTCGAATGGCTCTTATCCACCCGGTAGAACCGCTCAAATACCCGTTTCTGGTCTTCCTCCGGGATTCCGATCCCGTTATCCTCTACTGAAACAAATGGGCATCCCTGTCGGCTGCCGACGGTCACGTTCACATGGCCTCCGGCTTTATTATATTTAATTCCATTATCACACAGATTGTAGATCATCTCATCTAAAATCTGGGATGTACCTTCGATGATCTGTCCTTCGCCCCGGATCTCCAAAGTCACCTTAGCCTGTGATGCCCGTTCTTTCAGACGGCTTACCACGGACTGGGCGATCGGATAGAGATCCACTGCCTGTTTCTCCAGTTCGACCCGATTCTCATCTAACTGGGACAGCTTGATAATATCACCGATCAGGGTGATCATCCGCTGGGCCTCCTGGTAGATATTTTCAGAGAAACGCTTCATATCCTCCGGCTTTACCAGACCATTCTTCATGATCTCCGCATATCCGGAAATGGAGGTCAAAGGCGTCTTTAACTCATGAGAAACATTGGCCGAAAACTCTCTGCGCAGATCCTCCCGTTCTTCTCGTTCCGTAATATCCAGGATCACGATCACCGCTCCTGTCACATTCTGCTTTTCTGTCACTGGATTGGCAATAATCTGATACATCCGGGTTCCGATCTTTAAGTTCTCTTCATGATGATGTCCTGCCAGCGCCTCATCCACCGCTGTCCGGAATTCATGGCTGCGGTTGAAGTTTAAGATATTTAAACTGCCTGGTGTCCGCTCCTCCGGCACCGGGATCTCCACATCCAGGATCTTTAAGGCGCTGGTATTATAAGAAGCCACCTCACCCTGTTTTCCAACCACCAGAAAGCCTTCGCTCATATTTTCTGTAATTGCCGTAAATTCCCTCTGTTTGGTTTTTAATGTGTCCATCTGCTGGCGAATGGTTCTTTGCTGACGTTCCACCTTTCCAACCAGCGGAGCCAGCTCATCATACAATCTGCCGCTGTCCGGGTGATCCAGATCCAGTTCGTTGATCGGCTTTACGATCTCTCTGGTCTGCCGTTCTGCCAGGATCATGCTCAGGACCATGATCAGGACCGCTGCACCTCCAAGAGCCGGAAGCATGGCCATACTGCCTGCCAGGGCACTTCTGGTAGTATTAGCTACACGGATCACAGACCCATCCTCCAGACGAAGGGCATAATAAAAGGTCTGCTCCGATAAGGTACTGGACATCCGGCTTTCCCGGCCAGAACCGCTGCTCAGAGCCATCTGGATCTCCGGGCGGTCTTTGTGATTCTCCATCGCAGAGACATCAGCCATATTATCAAACAATACTGCACCGTCTGCCGCTACCCAGGTAATCCGGTTCCGATTGGAACTATTCATGATTTTTGTAATATTCGTCAAATAATGTTCGCCTGAAAGATCCATTCCCGCTTCCAGGTACTTTGCCTCTGTCACCAGCTCCTGACGCATCTGTTTTTCAAGGTTCTGATAATATAAGAAGGAAGTCAGAATCGCAGAAAACAGAATTGCCACCAGCGTCACCAGACACATATTTCTGTAAATTCTCTTTTTCATTCTACTCTCTCTTTCCACAGGAATCCGCTTTATATCCCACACCGCGGATGGTTTCAATGATGCTTCCTCCGATTCCCAGTTTCTGGCGTAAGGTCCGGATATGGACATCCACGGTTCTGGTCTCACCATCAAAATCATAGCCCCAGATCTTGGACAGCAGACGGTCTCTCGATAACACGATCCCTTCATTCTCCATCAGGTAACAAAGCAGCTCAAACTCTTTGTATGTCAGTGTTACCGGTTTTCCGTCCACCAACACCTCATGCTTTTCCACATCCACAGAAACCAGCCCTATCTGATAGAATTTCCGCACTTTCTCCGGGGTAGCCGCAGTCCGGCGAAGCAGCGCCCGCACTCTGGACACCAGTTCCATCATGCCAAATGGTTTCGGCAGATAATCATCCGCTCCACTGTCCAATCCGATCACTTTATCATATTCCGTTCCCTTCGCTGTCAGCATCATCACCGGAAGCTTCTGGGTTGCTGCAGTTCCACGCAGCTTTCTCAAAATAGAAAGCCCATCCTCGTCTGGAAGCATAATATCTAAAAGCACCAGCTCCGGCATATCCTCCTTCATGCCTTCCCAGAAATCCGCTCCACAGGCAAATCCTCTGGCTTCAAAGCCTGTGCTTTGAAGGGTATAAATCACTAACTCCCGAATGCTGTTATCATCTTCTACCAGATAGATCATCATTTTTCTCCCAATTTAATCTTCAATATGCACTCCTGTGATGGAATACTCCACCCACTCTGCGATGTTGGTGGCATGGTCACCGATCCGCTCAAAATACTTGGCGATCATCAGAAGATCCAGGCACATCTCACCCTTGCTGCTGTCCTCTCCGATGAGTCCGATCAGTTCTGTTTTTACCTTATTAAATAACTCATCCACCACATCATCTTCCTTCATGGTCTTTCTGGCCAGCTCCAGATCCCGTTTTACAAAGGAATCAATGCTGTCCGTCACCATCTTCATGGTCGCCTCTGCCATATCCCGGATATGAAGATTGCTCTCATAGGTATTGTCCTGGATATATCTGGCGTTTTCCACAATATCAGATGCCTGATCCCCGATCCGCTCCATATCAGAGATCATTCTAAGTGCTGCAGACACCTGACGCAGATCTTTTGCCACCGGCTGCTGCTTTAACAGAAGCTTAAAGCACAGATTTTCAATATCTCTTTCCTTCTGGTCAATCTCATGTTCTGCATCATGGACCTGTTTGGCAAAGCCCTCTTCCCCCATCAGAGTACGGGAAGCGCCCATGATGGCATCCTCACACAGAGATCCCATACGGATCAGTTCCACATTTAACAGCTCCAGCTGCTCATCAAAATAATTTCTCATATCAACCAAACCTTCCTGTAATGTAATCCTCGGTCTTCTTGTTCTTAGGCATGGAGAATATCTGCTCCGTCTCGCCGTATTCCACTACTTCTCCCAACAGGAAAAATGCGGTCTTATCAGAAATTCTTGCAGCCTGCTGCATGTTATGTGTTACCATGACAATAGTATAGTTCTTTTTCAATTCCACCGCAAGGTCTTCGATTTTTGAGGTTGAGATCGGATCCAGTGCGGAGGTCGGCTCATCCATCAGAAGCACCTCTGGTTCTACCGCAAGGGCTCTTGCAATACACAGACGCTGCTGCTGACCACCGGATAATCCTAAAGCGCTCTTCTTTAAACGGTCCTTTAACTCATCCCAGATTGCTGCATCCCTGAGGGAACGCTCCACCAGATCATCCAGCTTTACCTTGGAACGGATTCCGTGGGTTCTCGGTCCATATGCAATGTTATCGTAGATACTCATTGGAAATGGATTCGGCTTCTGGAATACCATTCCGACACGCTTGCGAAGCAGGTTGATATCCATATTTCCGTAGATATCCTGACCATCCAGCAAGACCTTGCCGTTGATCCTGCAGCCCTCGACCAGATCGTTCATCCGGTTTAATGATTTTAATAATGTTGATTTTCCACAGCCCGATGGGCCGATAAATGCGGTGATCTCATTCGGACAGATATTCAGATTGATACTTTTCAGGGCTTTAAAATCCCCATAATACAGATCCAGATTTTCGATAGTAAATTTATCCATGATCAGCCAATTCCCTTTCCTGTGATTTTCTTTGCGATAAAGCCGGACAGTGCATTGATCAGCACAACGATCCCTAAAAGCACAACCGCAGTCGCATAAGACTGGTTGGTATAAAGTCCTTCATTGGTCAGCACATACATATGAACGGACAGAGTTCTTGCAGATCCCATGATATTGGCCGGAATTCCTGCTACGGTACCTGCCGTATACATTAAGGCTGCTGTCTCACCTACGATACGTCCCACTGCCAGAATCACACCTGCCAGAATACCCGGAACCGCGGAGGGGAGCACAACCTGGAACACGGTTCTTAAACGTCCCGCACCAAGTCCAAAGCTGCCTTCCCGGTAAGAATCCGGCACGGATTTCAATGCCTCCTCTGTCGTCCTCATGATTGTAGGCAGAATCATGATCGCCAGCGTCAGGGCGCCTCCCAACATGGAATAGCCCCATTTTAAAGCAACACCAAACAGCAAAAATCCAAACAAGCCATACACGATAGAAGGGATTCCGGTCAGGGTTTCCGCCGTGATCCTGACGATCCCAACGATCTTATTGCCTCTCCTGGCATATTCCACCAGATAGATCGCAGCGAAGATACCCAGCGGTACTGCGATCACTAACGATAAGGCTGTCATCAGGATCGTATTGATCAGCGCCGGCATCAGGGATACGTTCTCACTATTATATTCCCAGGCAAATAAACTTGGGGTCAGATATGGAATACCCTTTACCAGGATATAGATCAGCAAAAATGCCAGGATACATACCGTAAAGAGCGCAGATGCTGTCACCAGTACAAGCAGTAAAAAGGATAATGGAGTTCTTTTATAGGAAGCCATCCGCTGCTTCCAGGTCTGTCTGTTGATTGCTTCCATTATTCACTCCTCCTCTTTAAGATGGAAAATGAAAGGTTAATGATCAGAATAAATACAAACAGCACAACGGCTGTTGCGATCAAGGCCTCTCTGTGGAGATCCGTCGCATATCCCATTTCCAGCACGATATTGGCTGTCATGGTACGGATTCCCTGGAAAATTCCCTTAGGCATACGCGGCTGGTTTCCTGCCACCATGATCACTGCCATGGTCTCACCGATCGCACGGCCCACGCCCAGGATCACGCCTGCCAGAATACCGGATTTTGCCGCCGGAAGTGTTGCAAAAAACACGCTTCTTTCATGACTGGCGCCCAGCGCCAGAGAGCCTTCATAATAGCTGTCCGGAACCGCATTGATCGCAGATTCCGCTACACCGATGATCGTTGGAAGGATCATGATTCCCAGTAAGATCGATGCAGTCGCAATACTCTTTCCACTGCATTTTCCACTGATATGGAAAAATTCCATAACTGCCGGTTCGATCTTGTCCATCGCCGGTACGATCACCACCATACCGAAAAATCCGTAAACTACGGATGGAATACCTGCCAGCAGATCGATCGCCGGTTTGATCACATGATAGATCCCTCTCGGACAGAAACGGGATAAATAGATTGCTGTCAGAATTCCGATGGGAACGCCGATCAGGATTGCTCCCGCTGTTACATAGATGCTTCCCAGGATCATCGGGAAGATACCGTAGATATCATTTCCGGGCTTCCAGATCGTTCCTGTCAAAAACTTTAACGGCCCGATCTTAAAAATCGCCGGAAGTCCGTTGGCAAACAGGAAAAAGCAGATCATTGCCACCGCGAAGATCGATGCCAGGGCAGATATTAAGAAAATGGCCTCTGCAATTATTTCTTTCACATGTTTCATATCGTACTGGTCTCCTTATGAGAATGAGCCCATCTCCCAACATCTCAGGAGCGGGCCCATCTTAGCAACTTTTATCTCAGTCGAGAATGCGCAGTGATTCTGATAGGAATATGTCAGCTTCGCTGACCAGAATCACGCGCCAAGTCTCACGGACGTTCGACTTGAATTACTGTACATCTGCCCAGTCTGTGATCTCACCGGTGTAGATACCCTTCACGGAATCACTGCTCAGTTCCTCTACAGGGCTGTCATTGTTTACAATCACTGCGATACCGTCCATAGCGATCGTAGTTCCAGTTAAACCTTTCTCGATCTCGCTGTCCTTTAAGTCTCTGGAAGCCATACCGATGTCGCAGACACCCTCGATCGCGGAGGTCATACCTGTGGTAGAATCACTCTGCTGTACCTCGATGGTGACATCTGGATTCAGAGCTACATAAGCCTCTTTTAACTTCTCCATAACCGGAGTAACAGAAGAAGAACCGCCTACAACGACCTTGCCGCTTAAACCAGCGGACTCATAAGCGCCATCGTTTCCCTGACTGATGTAACCGTTATCCTCAACAACCTTCTGTCCATCCTCACTCATGATATATTTGATGAAATCCTGAGCCACATCGCTGACCTCACCCTTGGTTGCAATGTTAAATGGTCTTGCGATCTTGTAGGTACCGGATTTGATATTGTCAACAGTTGCCTCGGCACCATCGATCTTTACTGCCTTTACGGTATCATTTAAAGATCCTAAGGAGATATAACCGATTGCCTCTGTGTTGCCAGCTACAGAAGTCATCATAACAGAAGTACTGTTGGTGATCTCTGCATCATCGGTAGTCATATCCACCTTCTCACCTGCATCATTTTTTACTTCAATGCCAAACAGCTCGATAAATGCGCCTCTGGTACCAGAACCATCCTCACGGGAGATCACGGTGATCGGTCCTTCTAATGTGTTGTCCTTAGCTGCCTCTGTCGTTGTCTCTGCTGCTGCGGTTGTTGTCACTGCAGTGGTTGCTGCTTCTGTTGCAGCTGTGGTTGCTGTACTGTTAGAGCTTCCCGAGCAACCAGCCAGTCCCATAACTGCCATGCCAAGTGCTAATAAAACTGCTGCTGATTTTTTCATAACTTTTTACTCTCCTTTTTTGTATCCGAATCTCACGGATCATTTATGTTGTTTTACTTGCTTTCCTTAAGTACAAGTGCATTGTAAAATCCTTATGTAAAATCCAAAAGGAGAGTTATGTAAAATGTGGGTTAAATGCTTCATTATAAATATCAAAATATCTCTTGAATAAATTTCGATTTATGTTATTATACTATTAACGGTGAGTCCTACCAATTCAAGTGGAAGTTGTAAAAGCGTTGGAATCGCTTCTAGTGATTCCACATATGGCTATGCATTCTGCATAGCCATATTTATTATATAAAGGAGAAACATGAAACAAGAAAAACTTAATCTTTATCAAATTGACATAAAATATATTCGGAATCTACATCATATAGATGATCGAGTCCCATCTGTATCACCTCAAATTGGTAAACAAAACCGTGTCTACGTTGGTCTGGTTATCATTTGCAATCAAAAAAAGTATCTAATTCCTCTATCACACCCCGTTGAAAAACATAAGAAAATGAATTCTCGTGCGGACTTTGATAAAATCATTGATAAACACGGTAAATTACTCGGTGTACTCAATTACAATCTCATGATTCCTGTTACAGAACATCAACTCATAAAGCTGAATCTAAAGTCCAGTCCAAATGACTCCCCACAAAATCGATTTTACAAACAATTATGTATCGATGAACTTACCTGGTGCCAAAAGAATTCCAAAATCATTATAAATAAAGCAAACTGCTTATACCATCTTTGTACTAGTGAATCAAATTATAAAGGAAAGGACCGATGTTTAGACTTTCAAAGATTAGAAAAAGAATGTGAAAAATATACTGCCAATACCACAGGAGTCAGGCGAAAATAATACTCGCCTGACTCCCAACTCTCTACCACTTATAATGTTTAATGAGTGCCTGGGTTCCCAAGTCCCCCATACCCTCGTTTTCCAGTCCCCTGCACATCTGGAGCACGTCTTCTAAGATATCCAGCTTCACGGAAACGGCAGCTGCCTCTTCCTCTGCCAGGCTCATATCTTTGATGAAGTGCTTCAGGAAAAATCCTGGATTAAAATCATCCTTCAATGCCTTGGAAGCAACATTGTTCATCTGTGCGCTTCCTGCTGCACCGGTAGAGATGGATTTTAACATCACATCCACATCCAGGCCTACATTCTTGGCGTATACCATGGCTTCGCAGGCACCTGCTAAAGCTCCGGCGATAGCGATCTGGTTACACATCTTCGTGTGCTGACCATTGCCTGCCTTGCCCTCGTAATTAATATTCTTACCCATCGCCTCAAAAACTGGCATACAGGTATCGAAATCTTCTTTCTTACCGCCTGCCAGAATGGTCAGCGTACCAGCTTTCGCACCGCTGTCGCCTCCAGTCACCGGTGCATCGATGGCATGCAGTCCCAGCTTTTCTGCCTCATCAAAGATCTGGACTGCAAGCTTCGGGCTGGTCGTTGTCATATCGATCACGTAAGTTCCCGGATCTGCATTGGCTAAGATCCCGGCCGGTCCAAAGTACACCTCAATCACATCCTTCGGATATCCGACGATGGAGATCACTGCATCTCTTCCCTTGGCACATTCTGCCACAGAATCACACCAGATAGCGCCCTCTCCGATGACATCCTCAACTTTAGACCTGGTTCTTGTATAGATAGAAACTTCAAATCCAGCTTTCATCAGGTTGCGGACCATGGATTTGCCCATGATCCCAACTCCTACAAATCCTATCTTCTTCATGTTATCTCCTCCGATATCCGGTTTTAAAATCTACCAGATTTTTCATGCTGTCTTTCTCGCCCGCCAGAAACTTCTCCAGATTGCCGCCTGCGATCCGCACGATCCGCTCAAATGTCTCCTGCAGATGATACTGTCCGGAAATATGGGGTGTGATGTACATTCTCGGTGCATCCCACAGTGGAGAATCTTCTGGAAGCGGCTCCGGTTCTGTCACATCTACGCCGCAGCCACCAAGCCATCCGTCATGGAGTACCCGGTTTAGTGCCTCCGGATCGATCGCACTTCCGCGGCCGACATTTAACAGAAATGCCGTTTTCTTCATCAGACGAAGTCGCCGTTCATCCATGATGTGATAAGTTGCCGGGGAATTCGGTAATGACAGGGCAACAAAATCTGCTCTTGGAAGCAGCTCATCCAGATGTTCCGTCGTAAATACCTCATCCAGATAATCCGGTTTCTCACCCTCGGTTCTTCGAAGACCGATCGTATAACTTCCCAGCGCCTTCATACGCTTCGCATATTCACCGCCGATATCCCCCAGGCCAACCACCAATGTCGTCGATCCATAGATGGAAGTTACAGCTCCCTCATCCTTCCACTGATGGTTTTTCTGGTTTACATAATATTCTGCCAGGTGTTTCTGCATCATAAGCGTAACACCTAACATATGCTCTGAGATTGCCAGCCCATATGCACCGGTCGCATTCGTGAGCAGAACACCTTCCTTTAATACTCCTGGTTTACAGAAGGCATCTGAGCCTGCAGAATTTAACTGGAACCACTCCAGCTTCGGTGCCTTCGCAAGCTGTTGGGCACTGACATTACCGATGATGATCTGTGCATTCGCCAGTTCTTCCTCTGTCACCGCCTTCGGGGAAGTGTAGGTAAACTTACAGCCGGTACCTATATTTTCCAAATATTCTTTGTGGCGTTCCTCAACCGGAATCACCACTAAAACCTGCTTACCCATAGAAAATCCTCCTGCACTTTCGATTACTTCTGCGTTTTGTCACTTGCAGTCATTTTCTGTCATTTCCAATCAATTAATGATTTTGTAACTGTTCAGTACCTTCACAGTCACGAGCAAAAATCCATGAAAAATTGCCTGCGGCAATGGGATTTTTGCCTACCCGCCTATGTTTTCTTACGGTCAGCGCAGTAAATGCGCAGACCTACTGAACAGTTACATGATTTTCAATGTCCATCAGCATGTCTACACGTCTCTGATGACGTCCGCCCTCGAAGCTTGCGTTTAACCACTCATCTACGATCATTTTTGCCAGCTCAACACCGACCACTCTCGCACCAAATGCCAGAACGTTGGAATCGTTGTGCATACGAGACAGCTTTGCTGTGTATGGCTCGCTGCAGACGCAGGCACGAACACCCTTTACTTTATTTGCTGCCAGAGAGATGCCGACACCGGTTCCGCAGATGGCAATACCAAGATCTGCCTCTCCGTCTACCACTGCACGGCCTACCTTTTCACCATATACCGGATAATCACAGCTGTCTGTGGAATTGGTTCCCAGATCCAGAACCTCATAGCCTTTCTCCTCCAGGTGTGCTTTGATTGCTGCCTTCATCTCCAGTGCTGTGTGATCATTTCCAATTGCGATTTTCATAACATTTCTCCTCTTTATATATAAAATATTTTTACCTGCATTTTTTACGGTCAGCGCAACAAGTGCACAGACCTGCTGAACCATTTCCTATCTCTCATAAACCTTCCGGACATTGTCCAGCTTCGCTACCGCATTCTGCAGCATCAGATCTGCCGCCGTAAACGCTGCCATGGTCTCTACAACAACCACGGCTCTCGGTACGATGATGGGATCGTGACGCCCTTTGATCACGGTTTCTACCTCCTCGCCGGCCCGGTTCACGGTCTGCTGAGGTCTTGAGATGGACGGAGTCGGCTTAAAAGCCGCCCGCAGAACGATCGGACTTCCATCACTCATACCTCCTAAGATGCCGCCGGAATGGTTGGTGCGCTTTCCGATGGTTCCATCTGCATTTCTGCAGAAATCGTCATTATTGACAGAACCAACGGCCTTCGCCGCTTCAAAGCCATCACCGATCTCCACGCCTTTTACTGCACCGACAGACATCTCAGCATGGGCCAGTCTGGCATCCAGCTTCTCAAAAACCGGCTCCCCGATTCCCGCCGGAAGCCCGGTGATGACACATTCCACCACACCTCCCACGGAATCCTGATCTTCTAACATCTGCTCCAGATAGCTCTCTGCTTCTTTTGCAGCTTCCCGATCCGGCATACAGACTTTATTCTCCGATGCCGCCTCCAGATCAAACCGGTCCATGGAGATCTCCACCGGTCCGATGGATCTGGCATATGCTGTCACCGTCACTCCAAGGCTCTCCAGCAGCTTTGCCGCAATCGCTCCGGCTGCCACACGCCCAATGGTCTCCCGGCCGGAGGATCGTCCGCCGCCCCGGTAATCGCGGAATCCGTACTTTTCATCGAACGTATAATCCGCATGTCCCGGGCGGTAAATATCCATGATGGAACTGTAATCATGGGATCTCTGGTCTGTATTCCTTACCAGAAGCGAGATCGGCGTTCCAGTAGTCTTTCCTTCAAACACACCTGACAGGATCTCCACCTGGTCACTCTCCTGACGCATGGTAGTAAACCTGCTCTGCCCCGGCTTTCTCCTATTTAAATAAGTCTGAATATCCTCCTCACAAAGCGCAAGCCCCGCAGGGCAGCCATCTACTACAACCCCAACTCCCTTTCCGTGCGACTCACCCCAGGTCGTCATCGTAAGCAGTGTCCCCCATGTCGATCCAGCCATAAATTATCCTCTTACCTTCACGATAGCGCAGCAGTTTGGCTCATCCACCCTCACCGGATTCGCGCTGCCCACCAGAAGTCCTTTCTCGTAATCAATATGGAAGAATGTAATACTTCCCGTTTCATGGTTCAGGCTTGCGATATGCCGATCATCCGGGAAAATCGCGATGTCTTTCGGATACTCGCCACTGATCGGCAGACAGCAGATCAGTTCCAGAAGTCCTGTCTCCTCATCACGTTTGTATATACTTACCGTATCATCACCTGCATTGGAGCAGAACAAATGCTTCTCATCGGAAGAGAACCGGATGGCGCAGGCTGCAGTCAGCTGACTTAACCGTTTCTCGCCTGTGGTGGAAATCGTCTGGATCTTTTCTAACTTCGGAGCCCGCTTGCCGGTCTCGTATGTATACACATCAATTACATTTTTCACTTCATACATCAGATACATATATCTGCCGTCTTTGCTGAAAATGAAATGCCTTGGAGCGGATTCCAGGTCACATGGAAGTGTATCCACCAGCATCAGCGTATCATCATTCTCATTGATCCGGTAAACCTTCACCTGGTCAACACCAAGATCTGCCACCATCACAAACTTTTTGTCCGGTGTCATACGGACACAGCTGACATGCGGACGGAACATACGCTCAGCCACACTTCCCAGTCCCTTATGGTAAACACCGGCTGCGATACTGCCGACGGTTCCATCCGGGTTCAGATTCATAACCGTTGCTTTGCCATCATGGTATCCTGCCACGAACAGGTACTTTCCATCCGGGTCAACAGAAAGCTGACAGCCCCTCATTCCTTTAATATTGGCTGTATTTAACTTGGTAATACTTCCGTTCTCATGGATCCGGAAGGAAACCACACCCTCATCGGCAATGGAATATAAAACCTTACCATCCGGTGATGCCACTACATAAGAAGAGTTGTCCACCTCAACTTCACATCTCTCCTTAAAAACGCCCTTTTCCACATCCACATCGTAGACCGTAATTCCCTTTGCGTTACCCGTATAAGAATAAGATCCCACATAAGCCATGTACATCTCTTTCATGTCACATTCCTCCTACCAAACTGAATGTCTAAATTGTACCATAGATTTAACAAAAAATCTATTGACACTCATATATTTTTCTGTATAATGGAGTTTGCGTCTGGTTTATTATTACTAAACTTTTTGATTATTTTTAGTGTCAGTTAGTATTTGTAAACTTTTCGATTACTATTATAATGAGGATGTGACTGGAAAGGTACTGGACAGTTACATAAGTATCATATGAGCACGGAGGAGGCAACTAATGGATATTGGGCTGAAATTAAAAGAGCTGCGTATCTTAAAGGGGCTGACGCAGGAGGAGCTGGCAGATCGTGCGGAGCTGTCAAAGGGATTTATTTCCCAGATCGAGCGGAATCTCACCTCGCCTTCTATCGCCACCCTGATGGATATTCTGCAGTGTCTGGGCACGACCACGGCGGATTTCTTCACAGAAGCCCCGGATGAACAGATCGTGTTCGGAAAAGCCGACTATTTTGAAAAAATTGATACAGACTTAAAGAATGAGATCAAATGGATCATTCCAAATGCCCAGAAAAATATGATGGAGCCCATCCTCCTGACTCTGGAGGCAGGCGGCGAAACCTACCCGGACAATCCCCATGAGGGGGAGGAGTTCGGATACGTTCTTCAGGGCAGTATCGCCATTCATTTAGGGAATAAGCTCTACCGGGCCAAGAAAGGTGAATCTTTCTATTTTACCCCGGACAAAAAACATTATCTTACAAGCAAAACCGGAGCCATCATCTTATGGGTCAGCTCACCGCCTAGTTTTTAAGGCCCGGCCATTACCATTATCAGGAGGAAACATATCATGAGTCAGCCACTTATTGATCTGGTGAATATCTCAAAAAGCTTTGACGGCACTATGGTGCTGGATGATTTAAATCTCTCTGTTAAGGAGAATTCCTTCGTAACGCTGTTAGGCCCAAGCGGCTGCGGCAAGACTACAACGCTTCGTATTTTAGGCGGTTTTGAACACGCGGATTCCGGTAAGGTCATTTTCGATGGTCAGGATATTTCCAGCCTGCCGCCTAATAAGCGCCAGTTAAACACCGTTTTCCAGAAATATGCCCTGTTTACCCACATGACCATCGCGGAAAATATCGCCTTCGGCCTGAAAATCAAGAATAAACCAAAGTCCTATATCCAGGACAAGATCAAATATGCGTTAAAATTAGTGAACTTAGACGGCTTTGAGAACCGTGACGTCAACTCCTTAAGCGGCGGTCAGCAGCAGCGTATCGCCATTGCCCGTGCCATCGTCAATGAACCGAGAGTCCTGCTTCTTGATGAGCCTTTAGGCGCTCTGGACTTAAAGCTGCGCCAGGACATGCAGTACGAGCTGATCCGCCTGAAAAATGAGCTCGGCATCACCTTTATCTATGTCACCCATGATCAGGAGGAGGCGCTGACCATGTCCGACACCATTGTTGTCATGAACCAGGGTTATATCCAGCAGATGGGTTCTCCAGAGCAGATCTACAACGAGCCGGAAAATGCCTTCGTAGCGGATTTCATCGGTGAAAGCAACATTGTTCCGGGTATTATGCTCCATGATGAGCTGGTCGAGATCTTCGGTGCAAGATTTGCCTGTGTGGATAAGGGCTTTGGAAACAATACCCCTGTTGACGTAGTCATCCGTCCAGAAGATATCGAACTGGTCGCTCCGGAAGAAGGTACGTTAAAGGGTATCTGCACCCATCTGATCTTCAAGGGTGTTCACTACGAGATGGAGATCACCACGCCGGACGGTTTTGAATGGCTGGTTCACAGCACAAGTCTCTGTCCGGTTGGCAAAGAGGTCGGCATCCGGGTTGATCCGTTCAATATTCAGATCATGAATAAACCGGCTTCTGAAGATGAGGAGGCAGTGGGAGTCAATGAGTAAAAAATTATTATCCGGTCCTTATCTGTTATGGATGATCGGTTTCACGGTCATTCCTCTTGCGCTGATCGTTTTCTATGGTCTCACTGACCGAAGCGGCGCATTTACTCTGGCCAACGTCCTTTCCATCGGAACCGCCGAGCACCGGAAGGCCCTGTTTTTATCCCTGGGTCTTTCCCTGATCAGCACCCTTGTGTGTCTGCTTCTGGCTTATCCACTGGCTATGATCTTACGAAAGAGAAATATCGGGAAAGGAAGCTTTGTGGTCTTTATTTTCATTCTTCCTATGTGGATGAACTTCCTGCTGCGTACCCTGGCATGGCAGACCCTGCTGGAGAAAAATGGTGTCATTAACGGCATTCTCTCCGCGCTGCATCTGCCAACCCAGTCTCTGATCAATACCTCCGGAGCCATTATCTTAGGTATGGTATACAACTTCCTGCCTTTTATGGTTCTTCCTATTTATAATGTGCTTTGCAAGATTGATGACAATACCATCAACGCAGCACAGGATCTGGGCGCAAACTTTTTCCAGACTCTGTTCTATATCTGGCTGCCGCTCAGTGTCCCTGGCATCATCAGCGGTGTCACCATGGTATTTGTCCCGGCGCTGACCACCTTCGTGATCTCTAACCTGCTGGGCGGAAGCAAGATCCTGCTGATCGGTAATGTCATCGAACAGGAGTTTACCAAAGGAAGCAACTGGCACTTAGGCTCCGGCCTTTCCCTGGTGCTGATGATCTTCATTTTACTGAGCATGGCGCTGATCGCCAAATATGATAAGAACGGGGAGGGAACTGCATTCTGATGAAAACATTAAAACACCATGCAAAACGAATCGTAGAGAACTTCTATCTGGTTCTGATCCTGATCTTTTTATATGCGCCTATCGTGACCATGATGGTCCTGTCCTTCAACAGTTCCAAATCCAGGACCCAGTGGGGCGGCTTTACCCTTCAATGGTATACCCAGATGTTTGACAGTGCCACCATTATGGATGCTCTGGTCAACACACTGCTCATCGCCTTTGTATCGGCGCTGATCGCCACCATCATCGGCACTGCGGCATCCATCGCCATCAACAGCATGAAACCGCTGCCCCGGACGATTATCATGGGCATTACCAATATCCCTATGCTGAATGCAGATATCGTAACTGGTATTTCCTTAATGTTAGCGTTCATCGCTTTCGGCATTTCCCTTGGCTTTCAGACCATTCTGATCGCCCACATTACCTTTAATATCCCGTATGTGATCCTAAGCGTCATGCCCAAATTAAAGCAGACCAACAAGAGCACCTACGAGGCAGCCATGGATCTGGGCGCATCCCCGATCTATGCCTTTTTCAAGGTGGTTTTCCCGGATATTCTCCCTGGAGTCCTGTCCGGTTTCCTGCTGGCATTTACCATGTCCCTGGATGATTTCATCATCACCCATTTCACCAAGGGAGCCGGCATCAACACCCTATCAACCTTGATTTATAGTGAAGTGCGCCGTGGAATCAAGCCTTCCATGTACGCCCTGTCCACGATTATTTTCCTGGCAGTTCTGGTGCTTCTCCTGATCACCAATTTCGCTCCAGGCCGCAAAAAAGAAGAGAGTTAGAGGAGATTAGCTGAATGAAAAAACGTGTATTTTTGTTTCCTACAGCCGTTTTCCTTGGCACTGCGTGTCTCCTTTCCGGCTGTGGCAAAAAATCTGCCACCGACAATGCAGGTGAAGTGTATGTCTACAACTGGGGAACTGTTGGTATCCTCTATAACACCAGCATGGTAGCCCCGGAAGATGTTCCAACCAAATGGGCAGATTTATGGGATGAAAAGTTCAAGGGCGAGATCCTGATGCAGGACAGTGTCCGGGACAAGATGAATTTCGAATACATTACCTATGCGACTCCAAACAAGGGTGCTTTTGATCTGTTAGACGAAGAAATACAGAATAACAAGGCCGTTTTCCCTGATATTGATTCTTTAGAGAACTGTAAAGTTTTTCAGTATCTTGGAGATGATGTGGATTCCATCTACAATGACCTCTGGAAAGAAGTAAAATCCAACTAAATTGCAACAGACCTACTGAATAGTTATCTTTTATAAGGAGAATATTTACATGAAAAAATCTTACACTCGCATTTCCATGGCTGCTCTGGCAGTCCTTGCTGCTTCTGTATCTGTAACCGGCTGCGGCTCTTCCAAGTCCAGTGCCGACAAAGACAATGAACTCTACGTTTACAACTGGGGCGAGTACATTGATGAATCTGTCATTTCCCAGTTTGAGGAAGAAACCGGTATTAAGGTCATCTACGATATGTTCGAGACCAATGAGGAGATGTACCCGATCATCGAGGCTGGCGCTATTTCCTACGATGCTGTCTGCCCTTCCGATTACATGATCCAGAAAATGGTTCAGAATGACCTTCTGGCAGAGTTAAATTTCGACAATATCCCAAACATCAAGGAGATCGACCCGTTATACCTGCAGATGGCCAGCACCGCTTTCGATCCGGAAAACAAATATGCCGTTCCTTACACCTGGGGTGACCTTGGTATCCTCTACAATGACAAACGTTTAGAGGAGCTTGGCATTGACCCGCCTACCAAATGGTCTGATCTGTGGGATGAGCGTTTATCCGGCGAGCTTCTGATGCAGGACAGCATCCGCAGCGCATTCACCATTGCCCTGACAAAAAACGGCTACTCCTTAAACACCACCAACCCGGATGAAATCGCCATCGCCAAAAATGACCTGATTGCCCAGAAGCCTCTGGTCCAGGCTTACGTCATTGACCAGGTCCGTGATAAGATGATCGGCGGTGAAGCAGCAGTCGGCGTCATCTACTCCGGCGAGATGCTCTACATCCAGAACGAAGTAAAAGAACTGGGTCTTGATTACAATTTAAATTATGTTCTTCCAGAGGAAGGTACTTATATTTTCATCGACTGCTGGGTTGTTCCGAAAAACGCCAAGCACAAAGAAAATGCTGAAAAATGGATCAATTTCCTGTGCCGCCCGGATATTGCCAAGAAGAACTTCGAGTACATCACCTACTCCACTCCAAACAAAGGGGCTTTCGATCTGTTAGACGCAGATCTGCAGAATAACAAGGCGCTCTTCCCTGATATTGATAACCTGAAAAACGCAGAAGTGTTACAGTATCTGGGCGATGAAGTAGATGATCTGTATAATGAAGCATGGAAAGAAGTAAAGGCTGAATAATTGCCAAAAAAGAATGTGCCTTGGCACATTCTCGCGCCGAGCGCGGTCGCTTGCGACATGTTTCTTTTTCGCGCGAGTGCGCATCCCACGGAGCGTTTTTTGTGTCATAGGGCGAAGTTTCCTATGACACAAAAATCCCTCATGGTATCATATAGATATTATGAGGGATTTTTATATCTATTTTTCTTTACACTCGCTTTCTCTTTACACCAATCCCCATCGCCATCATGGTTATAACGCTTCCGGCTATCACTGCCGCCAGAAAACCAATGGGGTTGGAGATCATCCAGATCACAAAAATTCCGCCGTGAGGTACCATCACGCCACAGCCAAAAAACATGGACAGAGCGCCGCTGACAGCGGAACCCAGCAGACAGGCAGCCCGGACACAGGCATGACGTTCTGCAAATGGAATGGCTCCTTCGGTGTTAAACGTCAGGCCCATCATATAGTTGGATTTTCCTTTTTTCCGTTCTTCTTCTGTAAAATACGAAGGGAACAATGTCGTGCATAAGGCAATTCCCAGTGGCGGTACCATACCTCCTGCCATAACAGCAGCCATGACCTGATACTGGCCTGCAGCTGCGCTAAAGGCAGTTACCTCGGCTACACCGAATGCATAGGCGGTTTTATTTAAGGGACCTCCCATATCCGCTGACATCATGCCGCCAAGAACGGCGCCTAAAAGAATTCCTGGTAATCCATCTAAGGAAGCTATGGTACTGTTGATCAGCAGATCCAGGGCTTTGATCCACGGACGGCAGATGGCCATCACCACTCCGGCTATTAAAATTCCAAACAGCGGATAAAACAGCATCGGCTTCATGCCATCCAGGGACTCCGGAAGATAAGAGCATGCCTTACCAGCCAACAGTGCCGCGCCGCCGCCTAAAAAACCTGCTGCCACTGCTCCTAAAAAGCCACAGTCAGCCACTGCGCCTACAGCCAGTCCAATCACCAGGCCTGGGCGGTCTGCGATACTCATAGCGATAAATCCGGCCATAACCGGATAAATAATCTTGCGGATCACCATGCCGGCAGTCAAAAGCCACATAGCCATAGGGTATGTTCCGGGATTTCCCATACCTCCTGCACCGATTGCCGTGATACCCGTCCACACTCCCTTCTGCCCGTTTACCATCCTATAGGCACTTACATCCGCTCCCAGCAGATACGCCAGAGCCACCAGGCAGCCACTTCCAACTGCCAGTGGCAGAATGTAGGACACGCCATTCATCAGATGCTTATAAAATTTCCGAACAACATGTTCCCTTCCCACACCACCAGATGTTTTGTTTCCAGATATCTGACTGCCTGATATCCGGCTGCCGGCTCCAGCACCTGTTCCATCACTGTGATAGACAGGAACCTGCTTGTCCACCACCTGGCGGATCAGCTTCTCCCCATCGTGAATCCCGCTGGACACACTGGTGATCAGCACTGGCTTTCCGTCAAACCGGGCCATCTCTACCTGCTTGTCTGCCGCTACGATGATGCCGTCACAAGCCTGAATCTCTTCATCTGTCAGACGGTTTTTCACCCCGACAGCTCCGTTAGTCTCTACTTTTATGGTATAGCCCAGTTCCTCCGCTGTCTTTTCTAAGTTTTCTGCCGCCATGTAGGTATGGGCGATTCCGGTAGGACAGGCGGTTACCGCCAGAACCTGGTATTTTTGAACGGATGGCTCCACCTGTTCTGCGGCTTCACCTGTCACTCTTTCTGCCTCGTCAATGACCCGTAAAAACTCCTCTTCCGACTTTGCATTTCGCAGCTTTGCGGTAAAACCTCCATCCATCAGAAGCACCGCCAACTGGCTCAGCACCTGCAGATGTACATTATCCTCCGTATCCGGCGCAGCGATCAGAAACAACAGGTCTACCGGTGCGCCGTCCATCGCGTCATAATCCACACCGCCAGGTACCACCATAGCGCTTAAACCAGCCTGCGCCACACCACAGTTCTTGGCATGGGGAATGGCGATTCCACCTCCGATTCCTGTGGTCCCTTCCGCTTCCCGCTTTAACACGCCCTGTTTATAGGCATTCTCATCCCTGATATTTCCGGATCTCACCATCAATTCCACCATCCGGTCAATAGCTTCCTCTTTGGTCTTCACCTGACCATGCAGTTCAATACTCTCTTTCTTTAACAGGTCTGTAATTTTCATAAGCATACTTCCTTCAGCTGGGTAAGAAGTGTCTCTGCCTCTTCTCTGGTGGCAAGCTGCTCCGAAAATGCACTGGCACTTCCGGTTGCGGCACCTCTTAAAAATGCTTCCTGATAATCTCCGGTTTCCAGATATCCTGTCAAAAATCCTGCTACCATGGAATCTCCGGCGCCTACGGAATTAACCACCTTTCCCCTGGGAGCCGGACATTCATAAACGGCCCCATCCTCAGCAACCAGCACTGCACCATCGCCTGCCATGGACACCAGTACATTCTCTGCCCCCATCGCCTGAAGCTTCTTCGCATAAGAAGCAATCTCAGCTTTATCACTGAGTTTCACATGGAAAATCTCTCCTAATTCATGATGATTGGGTTTGATCAAAAATGGATGATATGGAAGGACTTTGGTCAAAAGCTCTCTGGTGGCATCTACCACGATCCGGATTCCACGGCCATCCAGACGCTCCATGATCCGCTCGTACATATCATCCGGAAGCGTATTCGGAATACTTCCGGCAAGTACCAGAATATCTCCCCTCTTTAACTGCTCCAGCTTTTCATAGAGCTTCTCAATATGTCGTTTTTCAATATGAGGTCCCTGTCCATTCAGTTCCGTTTCCACCTCAGCCTTTAACTTCACATTAATTCTGGACATCCCCTCTTCTACCCGGACAAAATCAGCGCTTACGCCCCGCTCTGCCACCCGACGCTCGATCTCTTCTCCCGTAAAGCCTGCAGTAAAGCCCAGCGCCACACTGTCCAGTCCCATATTTTTCAAAACTACGGATACGTTCAGTCCTTTTCCGCCTTCCAGGATCTGCTCATAGGTTGTCCGGTTGACCTCACCAACTGCAAAATGATCTGCCCGCACAATGTAATCAAGGGATGGATTAAATGTCACTGTGTAAATCATACACCTTCAACCTCCACAATATTTTCATATTTTTTATACTTCTTATCCTTCAGTCCCGCTGTGATCACCATCACATCAGCAAGCTCTGCAAATGTCACCTGTGCGATCTTGCCGAATTTGCTGCCGTCACAAAGCACATAGCATTCCCTGGTCTGTTTCATGGACAGCCGTTTCACCGCTGCTTCTTCCATCTCCGGCGTGGTACAGCCTTCCTTCTTGCGGATTCCGTCCGCTCCCCAGAAGCCCCTGGTGAAATGATACCGCCGCAGCGTTTCCATAGCATCTGCTCCGACTACTGCTTCCGTGGTTCCCTTCACATTGCCGCCAAGAATACTGACTTTCATGCCTCTTCCTGCCAGCTTCAAAGCATGTGACATAGAATTCGTCACATAAGAGGCGTCACGTTCCTCGATGTACTCCACCAGATATTCCGTACTGCTTCCTGCATCCACATAAACAAAATCTCCCGGCTCGATCAGGGAAGCCGCATACTTTGCGATCTGCTTCTTCTCCTCCACATAGAGTTCCTGCCGTTCCTCCACCCGGATCTCCCTGGTCTGATAACCAGTCTCTAAGCTGGCTGCTCCTCCATAAATCTTTTTTAACTTTCCCATCTGGGCCAGCTGGCTTAGATCCCGCCGGATCGTTGCCTCCGATGCATCCAGGCTTTCCGTCAGATCCTGCACCGACACCGTTCCCTGCTCCTCCAGGATACGCAGGATCTCCTGGAAGCGTTTCTCCATCAACATAACGGATTCCCCTTTTCATTTGTAGTTCAAGAATGCCCAGGCGTTCTTGATTCAGCTGCTTTGGTTTTACTATTTTTTGACTTATTATGATTGTGTTTAATCATCTTTAATCCTATAATATAATCATTCTCGTTCAAAGTCAATCATTCTTTATCATTTTTCCAGACGAACTTTTTCATCGACCAATAATTCGTAAACACTGAATAAAAAGAGTGCGAAAAAGCACACGGTTTTTCGCACTCCTCATCATGATCATATTCAGAAGATGAAATATATTTTTCAACAAGTCAATCCATCAGAAAACAACTCCCCTATACAATCATATTTACCCGGATCCAGTCAAAATCCGCTGCCTTTCTCTCCCCACTGGTATCCTGACAACAGATAGCCACAAAGGCCCCAGTAAACATACCATGGCCAGTCTGGTCAAAGTAGTCATCAGAAAGAATGGTGGCATCTAGCGGTTTTCCAATCTCTCTGTAATTTTCACCATCCAGTGCATATGAAAACTGAGCGGTTTCTTTCCTGGTTGTCAGTTTCAGCCATACAGGACCTTTCTCTGGAATCGACACGCCCATTCCAATGGGATAACTGCCTTTTCCAAGATCATTTTTTATGATGGAAAGAATCCGGCCAAACTGATCGTCCCAGGTAATGTGAAGATAGTAGTAGCACTGAGTATTATAGTAATAGGCCAATCCAGCCATCTGCTTAAAGTTTTCCGGCTGGAATTCTACTTTTGTCTCCGCTTCCATATAGAAGCTTTGCTGACGGCAGCCAAGAAGGGATTGAGTAAAATGAGAATTCAGGGATTCTGCGCCATACAGTCTTAACCAGCCTGGACGGTCTGTTAGAGATGCACGGTCATCCAATGGAATTCGCAGTGACTGCAGATGCAGACTCCAGGTATCACCATCGAAATCCTCATAAAACCATGGCCCACTCATGTCGATCTCCTTCGCTTCTACACCGTCTCTGACTTTTACTTCTTCTGTATTGTTTTTTTGATTTCCTGCCATCGGTGCTGCCACTTCCATCTGAGGCAGGCATGTTCCATCTTCCAATACAGGCCAGTCTTCAACCCACTTTACCTTCTGGATTGCAGTCTCTCTGCCCAAAATACATCTCCGCTCCTGCCCTACAGGACGGCTGCACAAATGGGCCAGATACCACTGGTGATCCGGTGTTTCCACCATACTTCCATGTCCAGCTTTCTGAAGTTCATGGGTTGGGAAATACCGGCTGGTCAACATAGGCGTATTGGGAGCCACCTCATAAGGACCATCTATATTCCGGCTTCTTGCTACAGTCACTGCATGGTGATAGCCAGTACCACCTTCCGCAGTCATCAGATAATAGTAACCGTCTTTCCAATACAAATGTGGTCCTTCTGTAACGCCCAGATGCGACCCCTTAAAAATCACCTTTTTCGGCCCAACTAATTTCCGCTCTGCCTCCGAATACTCCTGAAGCACAATTCCCGCGAATTTCGATGCAGAATAAGAACGATGATCCATCACCATATTCACTAAATATTTTCTGCCATCCCGATCATGAAATAGGGACGGATCAAAGCCACTGGAATTTAAGTAGATTGGCTCTGACCACGGCCCATGGATGTCCTCCGCCGTCACCAGATAATTATGGGTATCCTTAAAACTTCCAATGAAAGATTTTACATCTGTATAGATCAGATAGAAACGGCCCTTATCATCTAAAGCTTGAACATTCATTTTCCCATACGATCCCTATGTAGTTATCCATTGACTTTTTCAATACCATATTTTTCAAGAATCCGGTCTATCTTTTCCAGATCATCTATTGTCGGTGCTACAAATGGGAAGGAAGCCTTGCTGCTCACCTCCAGCCCTCTTCTGCCGATCGCTGCCTTAATATATGGTACAAATGGCGTGCCGACCTGATAAATTTCCATCAATCCATTGATCTTCATCTGTACTTCTCTTGCTGCCGCCAGATTCTCTCTCCGGAACGCATCTACCCAGGCATGGCAAACTTCCGGAACCAGGTTGGAAAGTCCTCCAATACAGCCATTACCACCGGAAAGCACGTTATGGGCAAAATTATCATCAAATCCAGCATATACCTCAAAATACGGAAATTCTTTCTTTACTGTCTTTACCAGTTCCAGGGTATGGGAAACCCCGGCCTGTGTATCCTTATATCCTTTGATATTTTTGTGTTTTCTCAGAAGATTTAATGTAGTCGGAACCGGGATCGTATATCCGGTCCGATCTGGGAAATTATAAAGATACAACTCTTGATCAGCCAGCTGACTGGCGATGTGATCATAATAATTCTCGATGCTTGCCGCACTTAATGGAAAATAATATGGCGGCAGGATGATACAGGCATCTGCGCCTTCCCTGTGTGCGAATTTAGACAACTCTATGATCTCCTCTGTCACCATGCTGGTCGTTCCAACAATCAGCTTTACACGTCCTGCGATATGCTTTACTGCACAGCGGATCAGCTTCTTTTTTTCCTCCATCGGCATTGAAAAGAACTCACCGATACTTCCCAGTATTAAAATTCCATCCACGCCACCCTGGATCAAAAAGTCAAAATGCCGTTCCATTGCCTCAAGATCCACCGTTCCATCTGCTTTAAAAATTGTTACGGAAGGTGTTATATATTTGCAATCCATCTGTCAATCCCCCTGTATTTTATATCGTATGTCTTATACCCTGTGTCTTATATTGCCTGTATTTTTTAATAACCTGCGCCCTTCATCGCTGACTCCGCATGATCGGTATAGCGTTTTAAAACTCCTTTATACGGCTTTTTCACCAGCGGTTGAGTCTTTTTGCGTTCCTCAAGCCCTTTTTGAACCTCCTCCGGAGACAATGGCGTTCCACAAAGCCCTACGATATTGATCGTTTTCTCATAAACATCATACGCAATGATATCTCCGGTCTCCACATAGGCGATCGGCCCGCCTACCGCTGCCTCCGGTGACACATGTCCGATCGCCGCTCCTCTGGTCGCACCGGAAAATCTTCCATCTGTGATCAAAGAAACCTTGCCATTTAATTTGTGATCGCAGACAATGGCCTCTGTTGTCATCAGCATCTCCGGCATTCCACTGCCCCTCGGCCCCTCGTAGCGGATGATCATGATCTCTCCAGGATTAATCCGTCCTTCCACTACAGCGTCATGGGCATCCTCTTCACAGTTAAATACGACCGCCTTTCCCTGATGCTTTCTCATGGATTCTTCACATGCGGAATATTTGACTACTGCTCCCTCCGGCGCCAGATTGCCCTTAAGCACCGCGATCGAGCCCATTTCCTTCGTTGTCTCAACAGGAGTGATCACATCCTCGCGCTCTAAGCCGTAATTGTGCAGGTAGCCGATGTTCCGTTCAAAGAATCCATCTCTCTGGATCTCCTCCAGATTCTCTCCTAATGTTTTTCCGGTCACGGTCAGCACATCCAGATCCAGATGATCCTTTAGCATGACCTGCACCATCGGGATACCTCCGGCAAACCAGAAGCTCTCTGTCAGATGTTTTCCACTCGGATTCACATTGCCGATGTGCGGGATCTTCCGATTGATCTCATTAAATAATTCCGGATCCAGCTCGATCCCCAGCTCCTTGGCGATTGCCGGAAGATGGATCAATGCATTGGTGGAGCCTCCGATCGCACTGTGCACCACAATCGCATTGCGAAATGCCTCTTTTGTCATGATCATAGAAGGAGTAATCCCCGCCTTCGTAAGACGTACCACCTGTTTTCCGGCTTTTCTGGAGTACTCAGTCAGATCTCTCATGGTCGCCGGAACCAGGGCATTGCCCGGAAGTGCCATGCCAAGGGCTTCTGCCATACACTGCATGGTACTTGCCGTTCCAAGGAAGGTACATGCTCCGACTGATGGACAGCCTGTCAGTTTATAATTGCGGATCTCCTCCGGTGTGATCTCATTTTTCCGCTTCTGTCTCAAAGAAATATCACCTGCAACCAGTGAGGTCGTCTGGTTCGGACCTGGTCTCATGCTTCCACCCGGGATAAAGATCGTCGGGATATTGATCCTTGCTGCAGCCTTTAGATGGGCCGGAATTGATTTATCACAGGAAGAACTCATCACCATTCCATCCCACGGAACAAAACCGGCATGGATCTCCAGCATATCGCAGATCACTTCCCTGGATGCCAGAACCATGTTCATGCCGTCATGCCCCTGGGCACAACCGTCGCAGATATCCGTCACATGAAACTGTGCCGGAAATGCCCCCTCCTCAAATACGCCATAGACTACCTGTCTGCTGACAGCATCCAGATGGGCGCTGCCCGGATGACTGTCCCCGTATACATCCTCCACCAGGATCTGGAGCTTTCCAATGTCATCCTCCACCCATCCGGTTCCAAGCTGCAGCGCATCAAACTGTGCCCAAAGCTGTCTTTCCTTCTCGCTTTTCTGTCTCATATTTTCTCCTCCATATGGAAAAAGGGAGCGCAAAAAACGTTCATGCGTTTTTTGCGCTCCCCCTCTTTTCATTCGTTTTTTCTCATTAACCCTTCAGACCGGATGTACTGATTCCTTCTACCAGATATTTCTGTAAGCAGAAGAACATGATCATCGCCGGCATGATCGACAATGTTGCCATGGCGAACATTGCACCATAATCAGAAGAGGAACCTGGATCACAGAACAGCTTCAGCGCCAGGCTGACCGGATATTTGGCTGACTCATTGATATAAAGCAGGGCTGACAGGAAATCATCCCATCTCCACATAAAGGAGAAGATCGTGGATGTGATCAGCGCCGGTGTGATCAGCGGAAGCACGATGCGGAAGAAGATGCTGTAATAAGAACAGCCATCGATCTTCGCCGCCTCATCCAGCTCCCTCGGGATACCATCGATAAAGTTGCTGATCTGGTATACGAAAAAGCCCTGGATCGCAAAGAAATATGGGATGATCAGTGGTTTGTAGGAACCAACCCAGCCTAACTTCTGATACCACAGATACTGAGGGATCATCAGCACCTGTGCCGGAAGCATCATGGATAACAGCATTGCTACGAACAGGGCTCTTCTTCCGAAGAATTTACATCTGGAAAGACCAAACGCAACCAGGGAAGAGGAAATCAAGGTTCCCATTGTAGCTACGATCGAAATAAACAGGGAATTCTTGAAAAATGTCGCAAATGTGATCTTTGCGAAGCCTTTCCATCCGTTTACATAGTTTTCGAATACAAATTGTGTCGGGATCAGCTGGCCTGCCGTCGTAAAGATCGTACTGGTCGGCTTGAAGGAGCTCATGATCATCCATACCAATGGGTAGATCATGACAAGGCCCAGGCCACAGACCAACACATGATAGATTATTTTTCCAATCAGACGTTTTTTCTTCATGTTCTACAGACCTCCATCGTATACCCACAGTTTTTTGGTTGCAAAGAGAACCAGTGTCACTAGGCCAATGATCATCAGCATCACCCACGCCATCGCCGCGCCATAGCCGGTGTTGTAGAATTCAAAGGACTGCTGATACATATAAACCGTATAGAACAGGGTGGAATTCATCGGAGCGCCTCCCGTGATGATGAAGCACTGGGTGAATGCCAGGAAACCATTGATCATCTGCATTACCAGGTTGAAGAAGATCGTTGGTGTCAGTAACGGAAGTGTGATCCTCCAGAAGCTATGCCATCCATTGGCGCCATCGATACTTGCCGCCTCGTAAAGAGAGGTCGGGATCTGTTTCAGGGAGGACAAGAAGATCAGCATGGAAGAACCAAACTGCCATACGGCCAGAATGATCAGCATCCAGATCGCGGTCTTGGTGTTGCCAAGCCATGCAAAGCTGGTCTTAATGCCAATGGTGTTTAACAGGGTATTGATCACACCGTTGGTTGCCCAGATCCTCTTCCACAGAACGGCTACTGCTACAGAACCGCCGATGATCGATGGAAGATAGTAAGCTGCACGGTAAAAGCCGGTTGCCTTCGTTGTCTTTAAAAGCAGCATGGCAACGATCAGTGCGAAGATCAGACGGAGCGGAACAGAAACAAGGGCAAAATAGAAGGTGACCTGAATGCTCTTGCGCCACACCTCATCATCCGTAAACATCTTGATATAGTTCTTTGCCCCTGAAAATACTGCCGGAGTTAAAATATTATAATCACAGAATGAATAGTACAGGGATATTCCCATTGGAACGATCATGAACATCAAAAAGCCGATGATAAATGGAGAGCAGAATACCACTCCGGCTACGCTTTCCTTTCCCATGAACTGTTTAAAGGTCAGGTTTTTCTTACCCTTCATACAGCAACCTCCTCTAAATTTAAGTGAAAACCGGGAGCAGAAGAACTCTCCTGCTCCCCATAAATGACTGATTATTTGGTAGACATGATCTTGTTAGCCTCGGTCCAGAACTGGCTTGCTGCTGTTGGAGCGTCAAGTTCGCCATAGCATACCTTCTCAACGGTACGGTTCAGCAGATCATAAACCTCGCTTGCGCCATCTGGCTGTGGAGGGTTGATCGGGGAACAGTTTGGTGTTACGACATCATTGATGAAAGCAACTACCTTCTGGTCAACTTCGCTTATCTGAGGAGCAACTTCCTCTGCAATATTAGCTGGAGCCGGAACACCTCTCTCACCTAAGAGGATGTTGTTTGCTTCAGAAGAGTTGATCAGCCAGTTTAACAGTTTGACAGCTTCCTCCGGGTTCTTAGCGTCAGAGCCAACAGAGAAGAACTGGCTGGACTTTAAGTAAGCAGATTTCTTAGGATCTGGAGCCGGCCATGTGGTGATGCCGATCTCGGTTCCCTCTGGAGCTGCCTTCTGCATTGCAGATAACTGGTTGGAGTTATAGAACTCACACCAGGACTGGGTTTCCGGTGTCTGGCCATATACCATAGGAGTCTGCTCTACAGAACCAACCGTGATCTCTGCGAATACACTAGGATCAAGCATCCAGCCTTCAGAAAGACCTGTGGTATACATCTCAAAGAATGGAGTCCAGGAGGTCTCATCGCCGTTCATGCACTTGTCACCGAATGGAACGATGTCATAAGATCTCATGAAATACTCACTCCAGGACTGTGCGATACCGTAAGCGATATCGGTCTTCACACCGGTCTTCTCGTAAACTTCTTTACACAGCGCATAGAACTCGTCCATGGTCATGTTGTCTTTTACAGTGATTCCTGCACCATCCAGTAATGTCTTATTATAAAGAAGTGCCGGAGAGTTGATACCTGCTGCGATCGCATATACACCATCACCAACAGAACCAGATGCGATAGTGTTTTCAGAGATCTGGGAAACATCCAGTGTTCCGTCATCAATATATGGTTTTAAATCAACCAGCAGGTTGCTGCTTGCGTACTGGTTCAGATACATGTAGTCCATCTGTACAACATCTGGCATTGCATGTCCTGCTGCAGAAGTTGCCAGCTTGTTCCAGTAATCACTCCACTCTGCGAACTGTCCGTCAACGGTTACCCCATTAGTCTCGGAATACAGATCCAGAGCAGCCTGTGTTCTCTCGTTACGAATCTGATTGCCCCACCAGAACATGGTCATCGCTACATCCCCTGCAGGAGCCGCTGCTGCTGCGGTTGTCTCCCCTGCTGCCGCTGCAGTTGTCCCTGCTGGAGCTGCTGCTGCGGTTGTCTCTTTCGCTGAGTTTCCACCGCCACATCCAGCCAGTGATGCTGCTGCCATGGTGCATGCCATTAACAATGCAATTTTCTTCTTCATAAAATACCTTCCTCCTTTTTATGAATTGCTTTATCAATTGTCTTTATTATAGGGCATTATGAACAATTAGTAAATTTGCAAAACCGTGTTTTTTGTTCAAAAAAACGATGCATATATAAAATAGAATCCTGCTCGCAGAATTCTCCGCCTGCGGCGGGTCGCTTTAGCGACACTCTTCCACTCCGCCGCAGTGCGATCCTTAGCGGAGCGTTTATTGTGTCATAGGACGAAGTTTCCTATGACACAATAAAAAGGGAGCAGAAGAACTCTTCTGCTCCCCATAAATGACTGATTATTTGGTAGACATAATCTTGTTAGCCTCGGTCCAGAACTGGCTTGCTGCTGTTGGAGCATCAAGCTCGCCATAACATACCTTCTCAACGGTACGATTCAGCAGGTCATAAACCTCGCTTGCGCCATCTGGCTGTGGAGGGTTGATCGGGGAACAGTTCGGTGTTACAACATCGTTCACAAAAGCAGTTACCTTCTGGTCAATTTCGCTTAACTGAGGAGCAACTTCCTCTGCAATATTAGCTGGAGCCGGAACACCTCTCTCACCTAAGAGGATGTTGTTTGCTTCAGAAGAGTTGATCAGCCAGTTTAACAGTTTGACAGCTTCCTCCGGGTTCTTAGCGTCAGAGCCAACAGAGAAGAACTGGCTGGACTTTAAGTAAGCAGATTTCTTAGGATCTGGAGCCGGCCATGTGGTGATGCCGATCTCGGTTCCCTCTGGAGCTGCCTTCTGCATTGCAGTTAACTGGTTGGAGTTGGAGAACTCACACCAGGACTGGGTTTCCGGTGTCTGGCTATATACCATAGGAGCCTGCTCTACAGAGCCGATCGCAATCTCTGCGAATACACTTGGGTCAAGCAGCCATCCCTCATCCAGACCTTTTGTATACATCTCAAAGAATGGAGTCCAGGAGGTCTCATCACCGTTCATGCACTTGTCACCGAATGGAACAATGTCATAAGATCTCATGAAATACTCACTCCAGGAGTTTACACTTCCGTAAGAAATATTGGTTTTCACACCTGTTTTCTCATAAACCTCTTTACACAGTGCAAAGAACTCGTCCATGGTCATGTTGTCTTTTACGGTGATTCCCACTCCATCCAGTAATGTCTTATTATAATGAAGTGCCGGAGCATTGATACCTGCTGCGATCGCATAAACTCCACCATCCACAGTTCCGGAAGCGATGGTGTTCTCAGAGATCTGGGAAACATCCAGTGTTCCATTCTCAATATATGGTTTTAAATCAACCAGCAAGCCACTCTTCGCGTACTGATCCAGATACATATAGTCCATCTGTACAACATCCGGCATTGCATGTCCTGCTGCGGAAGTTGCCAGCTTGTTCCAGTAATCACTCCACTCTGCGAACTGTCCGTCAAGCTTTACCCCGTTAGTCTCGGAATACAGATCCAGAGCAGCCTGTGTTCTTTCGTTACGAACCTGATTGCCCCACCAGAACATAGTCATCGCTACATCGCCTGCAGGAGCTGCTGCTGCGGTTGTCTCCCCTGCTGCCGCTGCAGTTGTCCCTGCTGGAGCTGCTGCTGCGGTTGTCTCTTTCGCTGTGTTCCCACCGCCGCAACCAGCCAGTGATGCTGCTGCCATGGTACATGCCATTAACAGTGCAATTTTCTTCTTCATAAAATACCTTCCTCCTTGTTTATGAATTGCGTTATCAAGTAAATATATTATATAGCGTTTTACCTAATTAGCAAACAATAAAAACCGTCTTTTTTGTTCAAAAAGGCGACTATATTTCTTTCCCTATTCATTTTTGTATAAATAGTCATTGTTTTTATATGTCATTTTATGTATAATTTTATATATCATCAGGTGTTACGGAGGTATTTGCACGCATCATGAACGAAAAACAGATTTTTAAAAAATATCTTGCCCGTTATCTTTTAATCATATTGATTGTTGTTTTCTGCTGTATCCCATTTGGAGCAGTCACCTACCGATATATTCGCGATTATACGATTTCCAGTAATCTAAACCAGTTAGAGGAGAATGTAAAAGAAATAGACAGCCAGGTTGGGAAAATGCATATGGTTGTCACCATGATGGGGGAAGATTCCAATCTGCTGGATTTAAAACGAGTCAATGGTCCGCTTCCTGGCAAACGTTTTCTCTATATGAAATATATGCGAGACCGTCTTTTTGAAATCCATACCATTTACGATTTCTCTTCCATGTCCTTTCTCTTATTTACCAACAATCCAGTTTTTGTCTCTGCCAGCCAGGTCGATGACAGTTTCTACGACTATTATGGAAAATTTTTGAAATGCACTGACATGGATGCGGACGCTTTCCGCAATATGATTTTTCAAGCCCCCGTCTCAAGTCCCTATGTTGGCGTTTCTGACCTTACTTATTATGGTTCTCAAAAAGAGGTACATTTAGATCAAGCTCTCCTTTACATTGAATCCGTTGAATCAAAAACCGGTAGCATGGAGAAAAACGCCTACATGACGTTTATCATTGATGGTCAAAAAATTCTCTCGACCCTTCTTCCAGAAGAGTGTCGTTCCAATGCCCTTTTACAAATTCAAGATCGCACCGGTGCCATCGTCTTTTCCAACGGCGAAAAAGCTATACAGTTATTGCAAAACGGATCAGCCTCTGACAATTCTTTAAATAATGGTCAATATCAGCTCCTTACCTACAAAGGGAAAGAAAGCGGATTAACATTTACCGTTGGATACCCTATGGATGGGGTTCATAAACAGCTCACCTATATGATCACGCTGATTCTCCTGTACTTAGCTGTCGGATGCTTCACTGCTTTTCTCTTTACGATCGGATGGACCTGGCACTGCTTTAAGCCCTTCCGCAGAGTTTTATCCGAAGTTGCTCAATACCAGCCTGCACCAGAAAAGCCAATCAACGAATACGACTATATTCGTGATTCCATCTTAAAATTAGTGTCCGCCAAAGACGAAATGGAAATGAAAATGCTTCTTGCTGATACACAAAAACAGGCAATTCTGTTGGAACGCATTTTCATGAAAGGATTTTCAGGAGAAGATGCCAAACAACAGTTCTGTGAAAAATATTCTCTCAATCCAGACGATAATTATTATATGGTAGAATTTCATTCAGAAGGCGGTGATGCATCTGGAAGACAACGGAGAGTATTTGAAATCGTAGAAGCCCTCCAAAATGGCTATCAGGGAAATTTTCTTGCCGTTTATCCTGGTCCTGACAAATCTTATGCGATATTAACTGTGCCTGCAGATATGGACGATGACACTTTAAAACAAAATCTTACTTACCTCGCTGAAGACACATGCAATGACCAGGTAACCATGATCATTGGCATCAGCAAACGGCAGAATCAGCTGGAAAAAATTCATACAGCCTGTACTCAGGCCAGACATACTGTCCGGGCCTATCGCCACCGCCAGACAAATTGTGTTGAATTTTACCAGGAAAGCTATGATATAAAAAATTCCAGTTTTCACTCTGATACCCTGAGAAAACTGTATGATCTGCTGTTAAGTGGCAACGAACCAACATTAAGAGAATTGTTTGCTGAAATTCAAAAGGAATCTCAGGCACAACCAGAACTTTATGAATTCCGTAAAACAGAAATTTATTACAGTTTCCTATTTACCATTCATTCTGTGTGCCAGCAATTAAAGCTGCCAATTCTCGCCCCGGAAACAGAGCAGGATCTAAATGATATGTCCTTGGAACAATGTCTGAATAAGCTTCTTAATATCTGCTCTGTGATCTGTCAAAAAGCGGATATAAAACGAGATCAGAAAAAAGAAGATTTGAAACAGCAGATTCTTCTCTATATGGAGCAAAATTTCAACAGAGCCGAATTAAACGCTGTCATGGCTTCTGAAGAACTCGGTATTTCCGAAAAATATTTGTATATGCTTCTCAAAGAACAAACTGGACGAACTTTTTCCAATTACCTGGAAGATCTGCGAATGATTTTCGCGATCAAATGTTTGGAAGAAACGGATCTAAGTAATGAAAAAATTGCTCAGGAATCCGGTTTTGGTTCTACAAACAGCTTCTATCGCATATTCAAAAAACAGACCGGTGTTTCTCCTAGTATTTACAGAAAGAATAGAAAATCTTAAAAAAGCGCGTAAAACTGTGTATTTTTTCATAGTTTTGCGCGTTTTTTCATGAAAATGGGATACTTTTCCCTAAATGGGATATCAAAAAATCCAGATTTGTTAGTATTTTTTTAACTTGAATGTATACACCACATTTTTTATCCATTATGATGAACTCATCAAAAGTTTTCACTTGAAAACATAGGAAGGAGAAAATTTATATGAAAAAGAACACTTGGAAAAGATCTGCTGCACTGGCATTAATTGGAACCATGGCAATCGGCAGTCTCTATGGATGTGGAAATAAATCCACCACTTCAGACCCCACACAAGCAACCACAGGAAATAGTACCGACGGAACTAGCTCCGATGGAAAAGAAAAGTTAGTCATTGCACTTCAAACTTATAGTTTTATTACCGATTATGATAATAACTACTTAACAAAATTATTAGAAGACAAGTTAGGAATTGATATTGAATTTTATCTTTTATCTGCAGACAGTTCTGAGGCAACTACCCAGCTTTCTTTGATGGTATCTGCTGGGGAACAGATGCCTGATATCATTTGTACAAACGGTGCCTTATCCACAGAAGCAATCCTGGATTATGGAAGCAAAGGTGTTTTGATTCCTCTTGGCGATATGCTGAACAATCCAGAAATTGCCCCAAACTTTAATTCAGTTGTTTCCGAAGAAGACCGTAACATTATGTTGGAAGGTTCCACAAGTGCAGACGGCAATATCTATTCCATGACACAATACGAACCACAGGCATGGAACATGACTCCATATCGTTTATACATTAACCAGACCTGGTTAGACAAATTAGGCTTAAATGTTCCAACCACAACGGATGAATACAAAGAAGTATTAAAGGCATTTGCAACCCAGGATCCAAACGGCAATGGTCAGGCGGATGAAATTCCTGCCTACGGCTTTACCGCGGGTACTTATGGAGAAAACATTACCATTCCGCTTATGAATTCCTTCATTTATTATCCCGGAACAAAATCCTCAAAAGTTGTTTTGACACTGGATGATTCTGGTGAAAAAGTCATTGCACCGTTTGTTCAGGATCAGTGGCGGGAAGGTCTGGAATACATGAAAGGGTTATGTCAGGAAGGTCTTCTCCCTGAGTCCGTCTTCACAGATGATAAAACACAGTTTATGTCTGTATTAAATAATGAAGAAGTCAATCTGATCGGATCCGTTTCCACCGGTTCCTTATCCAGATGGAATGATTATGACAACAATGCCAACGGACAGGATTTCGTCATGATGGCTCCTTTAAAAGGACCGGAAGGCATTGCCTACTCCCCATTTAATCAGACAAAACCTCAGCCTATCTGGTTTGTAACCTCTTCTTGTCAGAATCCAGAACTGGCTGTAACCCTTGGCGATCTGTTCTATGATCCAGAAATTTCCATCATCACCCGTTATGGAGAAAAAGATGTGGACTGGACAACAGATTCTGAAAAATTAAGTGATTCATCCCTTTCCAACGCCTATATCGAAGCTGGTTTAAATGATGAAAAGAGTGTTCTTGTCCTAAATGATATCTGGGGGCAGAATAACGCAACTTTCTGGAGAGATATCAATCCTCGCTATTTTACGATCAAACAGGATCAGGGTGTCGTACAGAACAAAGCATATGATCCAAATGTAAAATCTATGCAGTTCTACGCTGACAACTATGCATACAACTATAATTCTCATCCTGACAAATTGCTTCCTTCTAAACTGAACTATACCAATGAAGAAGTAACCGAACAGTCTGAAATTACCGTAAACGTAGCAACCTATGTAAGCCAGAGCATGGCTCAGTTTATTACCGGTGCCCGCCCATTAGACGATCGTGAATGGGAATCTTATAAGAGTGAATTAGATACCATTGGTCTGCAGACCTGGTTAGATAATGCCCAGGCCGCTTATGACAGAATGAAATAAGATTAATGGAAGGATAATTATATGAAAAAAAAGATTTTGGCGAGGTGGCAGCTTTATTTGCTGCTCCTCCTCCCACTGCTTTATATTATCATATTCGCATATATCCCGATGGGCGGGCTCGTCATTGCCTTTAAACAATACGATTTCCGTAAAGGGATCTTAAACAGTCCATGGGTCGGATTAAAGCATTTTAAGGATTTTTTCAAATCCTATAAATTTGTTATAGTCTTAAAAAATACCTTAACACTGTCTCTGTACAGCCTGGCCATATCCTTTCCTCTCCCGATCCTGTTTGCTCTTCTGTTAAATTCCATGCGAAATCAGAAATATGCAAAAGTGATCCAGACGGTAACTTATATTCCACATTTCTTCTCTACTGTCATCATGGTCGGACTCCTGACTCAGATTTTAAGTAACCGTACCGGTATTTATGGAACTTTATATACCATGTTAACCGGTCAGAATGGTCCTAACATCTTAGCCAGCGGTCCCGCTTTCAAACATATCTATGTATGGTCTGGTGTATGGCAGAATATGGGATACAGTGCCATCATTTATATTGCTGCATTATCTGGAGTTGACACATCTCTTCATGAAGCCGCTGAAATTGATGGTGCCAGCCGTCTTCAGAGAATGTGGTACATTGACCTTCCTACCATTCTTCCTACAGCAACGATCATGTTGATTCTGGCTGTCGGGCGATTGATGAATGTCGGTTATGAAAAAGTGCTTCTGATGCAAAATGACTTAAACTTAAATTACAGTGAAATCATTTCTACCTATGTTTATAAAGTCGGCCTTGCAAGCGGAATTACGAACTTTTCTCTGTCCGCAGCAATCAGTATGTTTAATTCGGTGATTAACTTTATTCTTCTACTATCAGTGAATAAGATCACGAAAAAATTAAGCGGTTCTGGAATCTTCTAGGCTAATGCAGAAAGGAACAAAAAATGAAACAAATGGAACTAACAACTACAAAAAGAAAGGTAAAAATCAGCACTGGCGATCAGATGTTTTATCTAATTTCTGGTCTCATTCTGACTGCCATCTTTTTACTAATCTTATATCCATGCATTTTCGTGGTATCTGCATCCTTTTCATCCGGTACTGCTGTACAGTCAGGTAAAGTCATCTTATGGCCTGTCGATATCAGCTTTGTAGGATATGATACGGTTTTCCACAATGTCAACATTTGGAAAGGTTTTATAAACTCCTTATTCTACACATTTGCCGGAACCATCATCAACGTCACACTGACCATGCTGGCTGCCTATCCATTGTCCCGGAAAGACCTTGTAGGCCGTGACAAACTGATGCTGTTTTTTACCTTTACGATGTTTTTTAACGGTGGCATTATCACTAATTATATTTTGGTATCCAAATTGGGATTGATCGATACCCGCTGGTCCATGCTCTTACCTGGTGCCATGAGTATCTATAATATGATCATTGCAAGAACCTTTTTACAGAATAGTATTCCAAATGAATTGCTGGAAGCAGCAGAATTAGACGGCTGCACCGATATCCAGTACCTCTTTCAAGTCGTTTTACCTTTATCGAAAGCAGTTTTAGCTGTTTTGGTATTATTTTACGGTGTGGCTCACTGGAATACTTATTTCAATGCCATGATCTATTTAAGAAACCGGGAGTTATTTCCTTTAACTCTATTCTTAAAAGAGATCCTGATTTCTGGTCAAATTGATCCTTCTACCGTATCTGACCCAGAGTTAGCAGAGAAAGTCTCCCAATTAGCTGGTGTCATCAAATACTCCTTAATTGTTGTCAGTATGGTACCGGTTATGATCGTTTATCCGTTTGTCCAGAAATACTTTGTTAAGGGTGTAACGATCGGTGCAGTAAAAGGTTAACATTTACCGTCATAGAAAGGAATTTATCAACATGGAAGAAAATGCTTCCTTAAAAAAGGAATTAGAACAAAAACTTCTGGCTATGTTGAATCCGTTGAAAGCCCGCTTTTCAGAAGAAAAAGCGGGTCTTCCTTTAGGTGGATTTGCAGCTGGATATGGAATGAAAATCGCAGAAATGGAAGGTGCTTTGCGTCTCTTATGGGGATTAACCCCTTACTGGGCCGGTGGCGGTACTCAGGCAGAAGACTGGAAAGACCATTATCTAAACTGTATCCGACATGGAACAGCCCCAGATCATCCCGCTTATTGGGGTGATATTCACGATCGGGATCAAAAAATCGTGGAAATGGCAGCACTATCTTTTCAACTCATGGAAACACCCGATATTATCTGGAACCGAATGACTGCCAAAGAACAAGATCACCTGGCTTCCTGGCTATATCAGGCAAATACAGCGATTGTCCCTGATAACAACTGGCATTTCTTCGTCGTTCTTGTCAATCTGGCTTTAAAAAAACTTGGAAAGCCTTATTCCAAAGAACGCATCCAGCAGGGAATTGATCGCTACGAATCGTTTTATCTGGATCACGGCTGGTACGGAGATGGCAAACGACCTCAAAAAGATTACTACGTGTCTTTCGGAATTCATTTTTATTGCCTGCTCTATGTACATTTTATGGAACAGGAAGATCCCGAACGCTGCCAGAAATATCAGAACCGGGCAATCGAATTTCTAGAAACTTTCCGCTATTGGTTTGATGATCAAGGCCGTGCACTGGCATATGGAAGATCTATGACTTACCGTTTTGCACAAGCAGCCTTTCTCAGTGCCTGTATTAGTGTTTTAGGAGACCATTGTCCACGACGCGGAGAACTAAAATATCTGCTGCGTCATCACATAGAACACTGGCTGGCACAGCCGATCTTTGATAACGGCGGTGTCCTAACTGTCGGATATCACTATCCGAATCTTCTGATGTCCGAAGGTTATAACTCTCCCGGCTCTCCCTACTGGGCGTTTAAAACTTTTCTCCCACTGCTTCTTCCTGATAGTGATCCATTTTGGAACGAATCAGAAAGGAAACCGCAATGGGAACCTGTGATGACCATCCCTGAATGTAATATGGTGATTACCCATGAAGCCGGACATTCTATGGCTCTGACTGCCGGGCAATATCCAACCGTTGTACAAACCCATTCCGCTGCCAAATATGCCAAATTTGCTTATTCCACAGTTTTTGGATTTTCCATTCCGCGAAGCTCCCAAAGGCTTAATGAGGCAGTGCCTGACAATATGCTGGCTTTCGAAATTCATGGTGCCTGGTTTGTGCGAAAACAATGTTCCAGTTATCAAATTCAGGATGGAAAGATTTCCTGTACCTGGAGTCCGTTAGACGGCATTACCGTAGAAACAGAGCTGATGCCGACAGAACATGGTTATCTTGGAAATCACCGGATTCAAACCGTCCTTTCCTGCAATATCTGTCTTTGTGGTTTTTCTTATCCTGCCACTGCCGCTCTGGTGCTTCAGGAAGACCACGCCCAATCACAAGTGAGCGATAAAAATGGCTATAGCCAGATTGTCGTGAATTTAAGCAGTCAGAACCAGTCTCTTGAAACTCAAGGAGTCATCATTCACGCTGCACCTAACACCAATCTGATGTATCCACTAACCAAAATTCCTGGCGTAAAGGCAACATTGAATCCTGGAATCTATGAAATTCATTCTAATATCACTGGATTTATGAAACCAGGAAAACTCATTACCGGAAAAGGAGATTGCTATGAACTTGAACCAGCAACAAACAGCCTATCTATCTGATACTTACAACCGCATGGAACAAAAATTCCGTGCAGAATGTCATCGGATGAATGGCAGAATTCCTTATATTTCTATTGACGGAGCTTATCCGACATGGGACGAATCCATGATCAACTGGTGGACCAATGGATTCTGGGGTGGTATTATGTGGCAATTATATCATGCAGAAAATAACTCTGATTATATGTCAGAAGCCAGCTGCCTGGAAGAACATCTGGAAAAAGCATTTGAACATTTTGACCTTCTGGATCATGATGTGGGTTTCTTATGGCTCCACACAGCCGTTGCCCACTATCGCCTCACCGGTGACCCCACTGCCCGCCAACGAGGTCTTCGTGCTGCAGCGGTACTTGCTTCCCGCTACTGTCCAGCTGGCGAATATATACGAGCCTGGAACCGTCCTGGTTTGAGTCAGATGATCATTGATTGCGTCATGAATCTTCCACTTTTATTCTGGGCTGCTTCCGAAGGTGCCGGAGACCATTACCGTCAAATTGCGATTCATCACCTGGATCGTGTGCTCACTCATATTATCAGAGAAGATGGTTCTTGCAATCATATTGTAGAATTCGATGAAGCAACCGGAGAAGTACTAAACATTCCAGGCGGACAAGGTTATGGAGAAAATTCTTCCTGGTCCCGCGGACAATCATGGGCTATTTATGGACTCGCCCTTGCATACCGTTATACCAAGAAAACCTCTTATCTAAATGCAGCCAAAACGGTAGCACATTATTTTCTTGCCAACATTGCCCTTACCGACTATGTATCACTCATTGATTTTCGGGCACCTGCAGATCCTGTTTATTATGACACGACCGCTTCTGCATGTGCTGCATGCGGACTCTTAGAAATTGCTGAATGGGTTGATGAACTGGAACGGCCACTTTACGAAAAATCCGCCTGGAAAGTCTATGAAAAATTAACCCATGATTTCTCAGACTGGAATCCGGATCGAGATGGTATTCTTCAATATGGTTCCGCTAAATATCACCGAGCCGAAGATCGACAAGTGCCAATCATTTATGGAGATTATTTCTTATTAGAAGCTTCTTTAAGATTGCAGAACAAAGCGTTCCTAATCTGGTAAATCAGCCTTGTTCTCAAAAACGCCGTCTATTAAAAAAACGGCGTTTTTGTTCATTTTACATCTTTTTCATAAGAAAAGATTGAGTTTATTTGCCATTATATATATAATTTATAAATAATGATACCGCAAAGGAATTTTTTCTCTATGAAACAATTTATATGCAACATGCCCTTAAAACATAAAATCCAGGCCATCGTGCTGTTCTGTATCGCATTATTATCAACAGCAGCTCTGACATGTCTTCACTTCGTCACTACTGCTTACGACAGCGTACTCTATAAAACAGCAGCCTCCGCTCTGTCTTCCTCGGCCCTGAAGGTGCAAAACAACTTAAACAACCTAAACAGCATGGCGGATTTATTTCTTTCCGACAACAACATCCAAAACTATCTGGGAATTATGAAGGATACCCAAAATCCCCAGGAAGCGAACCTGGCGTACCGCCATGTCTACTACTCCCTCGGTGAGTATTGCACAAACTTCCGCAAAGACCATATCCGCTACATGAATCTGTATCAGGGTACGGTGTCGATCCATACTCATGTTCCTGCTGGAAGTGCAGTACTCCCTGCCCCCATCGAGCAGGATCTGTGCGAACGTGCAAAAAAAGCCGATGGCGCTACGATCTGGGTCACAGATTATGCAGAAGATTATGGACTGTTTATGCTCAAAGAGATCCGCAGAGCTGAATACCTGCGGCTGGATACCCTCGGTATCCTTTTGGTCTGTGTCGATCTCAATGGTCTGGTCACCGAGAGCTCATCACCCGGCTTTCTCCAACAACAGGCACAATATCTTCTATATGATAACAGCCTGCTCATGTACCATTCCCCACAGATTGCGGAGAAGGCTTTAAAACAGTACCAGACACTGTTTCCCGGTCACTATAATTCTCTGCGCATTGGCAATGAAAACTCTTTTTATGTGAAGGGCCAGATCCCTGGCTTTGACTGGAATTACGTCTGTCTGATCCCATTTGACAACATCCGTTCTTCCTTAAATACCAGCATCCGGCTGGTGATCACCATCCTCATCCTGTCGGTGATCCTGTCATTTACCCTGTCTTCCTGGCTGATCGACTCCATCACCCGCCATTTCGACCGTCTTCTTATGAAGATCCGGCGATTCGGTGACGGACAAAAGGAGCCTTTGGATAATGACTATGATTACGAAAACCGCAAAGACGAGCTTGGAATCCTCCATCGTCAGTTTGACCATATGGTCAACGAGGTCAATCAGCTGATCCAGACCAATTACTTAAATGAGATCCTGATCAAAGAGGCACAGTTTAAGGCTCTGGAAAACCAGATGAACCCTCATTTTCTGTATAATACTCTGGAATCCATCAACTGGAGGGCCAAAATTCTGGGCGCAAAGGACATTTCCGCCATGGCAGAGGCCCTGGGAAGTCTTCTGCGGATCACCCTGGATCACCGTTCCAAGCAGGTTCCCCTGCAAAAAGAGCTGGAGCTGATCCAATATTACATCACCATCCAGAAATACCGTTTTGAGGATCGCCTGAATTTCCAGACAGATATCCCGCAAAACCTGTTAAGCTGTTACGTTTTAAAGCTGACCTTACAGCCTCTGGTGGAAAATGCCATCCGCTATGGCCTGGAAGAAAATACAGAAGGCTGTCTGATCTCCATTTCTGCAGAAGCTTGTCCGGAAAAGGATCAATTGATCATCTATGTAAAAAATGACGGCTCTGCCTTCGAGGATGACCTTCTTTCCAAGCTGGAAAACCGGCAGATCGAGCCTCACGGCTTTGGTATCGGCCTTTTAAATATCCAGAAGCGAATGCAGCTCACCTATGGGGAAGCCTATGGGCTGACCCTCTATAATGAAGAAGAGCTGGCTGTGGCAAAGCTGGTATATCCATTAAAACCGGTAATTCTGTCACCAGATGCGGAAGCATCTCTGACCGTCTGACAGGGCCGCAGCACCTAGAAAGGAGTTTTCATGTTAAAACTAATCATTGCGGATGATGAACGGATCATCCGAGAATCTATCTCAAAAATGATCGACTGGAACAGTCTGGGAATCGAGCTGATCGGCTTGTGCAGCGATGGGATCGAAGCCTATAACATGATCCTGGATGAATGTCCGGACATTGTGCTGACAGATATCCGCATGCCGGGACTGTCTGGGCTGGAACTGATCGAGAAAATCTCCCAGACAGACTTAAATATCCAGTTTATCCTATTATCCGGATTCGGAGAATTTGAATACGCCAAGCAGGCTATGCGGTTCCGGGTACACCACTATCTGTTAAAACCCTGTAACGAAGACCAGATCATCGAAAGTATACAGGATGTGATCAAAGAACATTTCCACCAGAAGGCATTTCAGGATATGCAGGAACGACAGAAAAATCTGGTCACCAACCTGCATTACAACCTATTATCAAATATCATTCATGAACGGATCTTTCTGCAGGACGGAGATGGTCCTTCCTGGGATTCCTACTCCGGATACATGGATTTTTCCAATACCGGCTACGAACTGTGTTTTTTCTATTATGTAGAAGAAAACCAACGTGATCCGGCATTGAACCTGATCTACCAATATATGCGGCAAGAAGCCCCAGGTATTCCTCTTTACAGCATCTATGTAAAAAATACCCTGCTTCTGTTTTTCGAAAGCCATCAGGTGTCCTATGACCGCATGGACTCCTATTTCCGTTCCTTGGGCTCCGATGTAGCCCCGGCACTGGAATACCGCAGACTTTCGTTTTCCAATCTGTCCTCCCTGCTGGAACAGCTGATCAGCAAGATCCGCCGCTACGGAACCATCTATTTTATGAATGGTTTACAGCCGGTTCCTATCTGCAACTACCGGGGACTGATCTCGAAAATGGAGCAGCTTACTTCATATCTTCCTGACGAATCCGTAGAAATGCAGAAAACCCATCTGCAGGAGATCCAGGGACTTCTGGATGGGATCACCAACCTTGATTTTCTTCGTCAGACCGGATCACGCACAGTGATCAAGCTGACCTCCAACGGAAAGCGCACTTCTTCCACAGATGCCACGGAATTCCTGCTGGAATTAAACCAGCAGACAGAGCTGGAGACCCTGCGGGCTATGATCATGAAACAATTAACTGCCATGCTGGAACAACAGGCGGCCAATGGTTCCCAGAATACCAGCCCTCTGATCAATAGCATCACCCAGTATGTGGAAGAACATCTGGATGATCCGAACCTGACTTTAAAATGGATTGCAGAAAATTATCTCTTTATGAATGTGGATTACGTCAGCAAACGTTTTATCAAAGAAACCGGGCAGAAATTCTCTGCTTACCTTACGGCCCTTAGGATTCAGAAAGCGAAGCAGTTATTGGCCGATGGCCATTCAGAACAGATCCAATGGGTAGCCCAGCAGGTGGGCTGCGGCAACAATCCGCAGTATTTCAGCCAGATTTTTAAAAAAAGCACGGGGCTGACACCAAGCGCCTATGCAAAAAAATTAAATGGAGGGGAATAACATGACAAACGAACAATTATTACCAATCATTCACAAGGTAATGGACAAGCTGATGAACCTGGGAGGTGCGGATTATGACAGCGACAAAAACACTTCCAAAGAGCAATCCGACCAGGGTCTGATCGCCAGAGATTTCGGTATTGAGGAATGGGACTGGCCTCAGGGCGTAGGTTTATACGGCCTGTATAAGCTCCAGAATTTCTACGGAGATAACCGGTATCTGGACTTCTTTGAAAACTGGATCCAGAATAACCTGAAAAAGGGTCTGCCAAGCCGCAACATCAACACTACTACTCCTTATCTGATGATCTGTAACCTGTTAAACGCCCTTGGCAAACCGGAATACGAGAAAATGTGCTTAGACCAGGCAGAATGGCTGATGCATGACCTGCCAAAAACCAGGGATCATGGCTTCCAACATGTGACGACTGCCATCGGTGACCGCAACGGCATCAAGTTAAATGACGGCGAGATCTGGGCAGATACCTTATTTATGACAGTCCTGTTCTTAAATAAGATGGGACACCTTTACAACCGCAAAGACTGGATCGAGGAATCCACCAGACAGGTACTGGTACATATTAAATATCTTTATGACAAACATACCGGACTTCTGTACCACGGCTGGAGCTTCCCGGAGAATTCCAACTTTGGCGGTATCTTCTGGTGCAGGGGCAATTCCTGGTTCACTTATGGAATTCTGGAATATCTGGATGTGGCAAAGGATACCCTGGATCCAGGCGTTTACAACTATATCGTAGATACCTTTAAGGCACAGGTAGAGACCTTGAGAAAATTACAGGCTCCAGATGGACTGTGGCATACGGTTCTGACTGACCCGACCAGTTATGAGGAAACTTCTGGTTCTGCAGCGATCACGGCTGGTATTTTGAAGGCGCTGAAGCTGGGTATTCTGGATGAATCTTATGCAGCATGTGCAGAAAAAGCTGTGGCAGGGCTTTGTGCACAGGTAGATGAGGATGGAACTGTATTAAATGTTTCAGCTGGTACCGGAATGGGATATGACGCAGATCATTATAAGAATATTGTGATCCGGCCGATGGCTTATGGACAGTCATTGACTTTGATCGCCCTGTGTGAAGCGTTAAAATAACTGAGAGGTATAAAAAGAGCGTGCGAAAAATGAGAAATCATTTTCACACGCTCTTTTTTATCTTACCATATTACAGGCTCTCGATGATCTTTACTAAGGAATCATGTGCCAGAGTGAAGGCTTCTTCTCCACCTAATTTCTTTTTCTGGGAAGCGTTCATCTCTAATGCAGCAAAGCCGGCAAAGTCAGCCAGATGTGGCTCTAAGGATAAGTATCCCTGATAGCCTGCGGCTTTGAATTTGGCCAGGATCTCAGCTACGTGACCGTCTCCGGTTCCCGGAGGTACAACGCTGGCGTCATCCCATCTGGCATCTTTGATGTGGATATACTCCACGTATGGCTTCATCATCTCATAAGCTTCTAAGGTGTCCTGCTTGCACTGTACAAAGTTTGCGAAGTCAAATACTGCCTTGAAGTGATCACAGTAGAAGTTCTTCTGGATCTCTAAGCAGCGGGAAGCTACATCGCCGTAGATGTCTTTCTCATTCTCGTGAAGAAGGATGATATCATTGGCTTTTGCATAGTCTACGAATTTACCCAGACGGGCCATAACCTCATCTCTGTATGGGTTGTAGTCCTCACAGCCTTCTGGCATGAAGAAGCTGAACATACGGATATATTTGGCTTCCATCAGATGTGCCAGATCTACAGTATGTTTGTATAATTCCATATGAGGCTCGAAATCATCGGTAATTTTGATCTTACCGATCGGAGAGCCAACGGAAGAAAGGGCAAACCCCTCTGCATCCAGTCTTTTCTTAATCTCTTTGGCTTCTTCCAGTGTATACTCCACCAGACCTTTGCCATTCACGCCGCGCATCTCGATATGGTTCATGCCCAGCTTTTTCAGTACACGGATCTGCTCGTCCAGGCTTGGATCGATCTCATCTGCAAAACCGCTTAAAACAATGTTATCCCACATAAGAATAGAATCCCCTTTCTATGTATGCCTGAACTTATACGCTCTGCTTGGAACCATAAGAATTCACGGTATCCAGAACTAACTCTTTTACATGCTCTTTCTTCTTGGAGTTTGCACGACGCTTATTCAGCTCCTCTAAGAACAGATCTTCATCAAATGGAAGCTCCACTGCATGTCCTAACCAGCTGGATAAATGCATTGCATTGGAAAGAGTCAGACCGTTGATACCCTCTTCTCCCTCTGCTACTAATGGAGTTCCGTGAAGGATTCTGCCGGCAAATGCTCTTAATACACCTACATGCTGCTCATTTAATCCGTCAGTCTCTACTTCTTTTACATGGCAAGGTGGCTTATCAAATCCGCCTTTGGCTGTCTTGCAGAACTCACGCTCGCTGACTTCCAGCTCATGGAGGGTCAGAACGTTATTCTCACATACCAGTTTGCCTTTCTCTAAAGTGATCTCGAAACGGTTGGTACCTGGAGCGTCTGCAGTAGAGGTGATAAATACACCGGTTGCTCCGTTCGGATATTCTAAGTATGCAGTTACATCATCCTCAACCTCGATGTCATGCCATTTGCCCTCGTGGCAGAATGCCTGTACCTTAGATGGCATGCCGCAGATCCACTGGATCAGGTCCAGGTTGTGTGGGCACTGGTTTAACAGAACACCGCCGCCTTCGCCTTCCCAGGTAGCTCTCCAGTCACCGGAATCATAATAGGACTGGGTACGATACCAGTCTGTGATGATCCAGTTTACTCTCTTGATGGCACCTAAATCGCCGCTGGTTACTAACTCATGCATCTTGCGGTATACACAGTTGGTTCTCTGGTTGAACATCATGGCAAATACACGGTTGGTCTTCTTTGCCACTTCGTTCATCTCACGAACCTGTTTGGTATAAACACCTGCAGGTTTCTCACACATCACATGCAGATTATGCTGAAGTGCGTCAATACTCAGCTCCGGATGCTGATAATGTGGAACAGCGATCAGAACTGCATCACATACATCCTCTGCTGCGATCAGATCTTTTCCTTCTTCAAAAATCTTTACGTTCTCTGGAAGATTCTCTTTGCACCACTGGCGGCGGCTTTCCTTGCGGTCTGCCACAGCAGTAATCTCAATCTCAGGTACCTTTCCGTCCATCAGATTCTTTGCATGGCCAGAACCCATGTTACCCATACCAATAATACCAAGTCTTACCTTTTCCATGAAAAACCCCTCCTATTGCATTTTAGATAACTCTATTATATACTTATTTATAGTCCATATGTTTGCATAAATTGATAAAAAACATGCGTAAATTGTCTAGTTTAGGAGGCACTATGAATTCTCATCCCAATAAAAGCCGGGAGTACCATTATGATTATTCCAATCAGCCCTTCAGCTGCGATATGATGACCAGTCCGGCCGCCGGAAATACGGAATTTCACATGCATAACCGCTTTGAACTCTACTATCTGTTAGACGGCTATGTCCAGTATTTTGTGGAAAATGTCTGTTACAACATGACTCCGGGAAGCCTGATCTTATTTTCTTCCAATGAAATCCATAAGGCCATCAACACCACCAATACGCCCTTCAGCCGGATCGTGATCCACGTAAGCCCGGATTTCATCAAACAATACTGCACCTCCCGTACCAACCTGCTGACCTGTTTTCACCGGAAGCCCGGAGAAGGCAATCTGGTCTCCTTATCTGATGCGGACCGGGCGCATTTTCTGGAACTGGCCCACTCCTTAAAAAATGCCATAAACGGGACCGAACACTATGGCAATGATATTCTGGCCACAGCCCTGGTGCTGCAGCTTCTGGTATTGATCAATGAAGCCTGGAACCGCACAGCGCCGAAAACCATCCTGCCCTCTCCTCACCGCACACAGGCCATCATGAATTATATTGACAGTCACCTGACCGACTCCCTAACTCTGGATTCCATTTCCAGTGCACTTTCCCTGGATAAATATTATCTGAGCCATCTGTTTAAGTCAGAAACGGAAAGCACCATTTTCCAGTATGTGCTGGTCAAACGGGTGGCTCTTGCCAAAACCTTATTATCCCAGGATCACACGGTCTCCGAGGTGTGCCATCTGTCCGGATTTAATGACTATTCCAACTTTATCCGGTCCTTCAAACAGACCACCGGATACACCCCGGGACAATTTAAAAAGATCTTGAATAACCATTCTCTTTCCGGTATTTTAACGGAGTGACACCGGTGTATTTCTTAAATACCCGTTCATAATAGGTCAGATTTTCAAATCCCAGCAGGTCAGAAACTTCCGTAATGGAACAGTCGCTGTGCAAAAGCAGCTGCTGGGATTTTTTGATGCGGCTGACATTTTTGTACTCATTGACCGTGAAGCTGGTCACCTCCCGGAAAATCCGGCTTAAATAGGATTTGCTGATATAAAAACGTTTCGCCAGTTCCTCTAAGGATTCGCTGGTCTCCGGATGTCTGCCCAGATAATCCGCTACCTGGTTGACTTTCTGGTGTTTCCAGATCGTAGAAGCTCGACCTTTTTCTAATCTGGCAGATCCCCCACTATCCTTTTTCTGCTCTTCCTGAGTCAGAGTTCTTCCTTCTATCCGGTTTTCTCCATATCCGGTTCCTATCAGATTCCATGTGCCATTCTGCATCGGCTGCTCTGCGATCTGTGGACAGCGGGTTATTTCTAATAATAATCTGGCCAGCTGCAGCTTTACTGCTGTCAGCCACCCTTTTTGCTTCTGTGCCATTTCCCGTTCCATAGACGCAAATAATTCCAGAATCACCGGTTGTTTTTCCTCGGAAATATGCAGGATCTCCGCATCCTGCCCATACACCGTCTCCATGTTCTCAAGTCCGCAGGCTTTCAACACTCCGTCCATAAATGCCCTGTCAATCTGCAGCAGGATCCGGTTATGGTAAGACTCTCCGGCTATACTGGTCTTATGGATCAGATTAGGTTTGATCAGCACCACATCCCCGGCTTTCACCAGATAGGTCTGACGTTCTATGAAATAATACCGCTGTCCTTCTGCCAGATAATAAAGCTCATACGTCTCATGAAGGTGTCTGGACACCATGGAATATTCATGGTCACGGATCACCTGATCCATCTCCAGCCCGTCTATGATATGTTTATATAATGTCCGCTCCATCTTCTCTGTATCCTTTCCTGGTCTGCTGATCTATGCTGCTTATCGATACTCCTGATTTTGCTCCTGATCTTTGCTCCTGATCCGCCTCATCATTAACGCATCCGCCAGTAGAACCTCCAGTAGAAATCTTTCATTTTGTAGCCAATAATACGAAAATTAAAGTTTTGTAACCAATTTTATAAGAATATTATACTCGTTTATAGTATGATAAGTCCATAAGAAATTCGGAATTGATTCATAACACCAAATTTTATAAGGAGGGTTTTCTAATGAAATACGCAGACAACAAAATAACAGACCTTAACATTGCTTACATCGGCGGCGGCTCCAGAGGCTGGGCATGGACCTTTATGACTGACCTGTCCATGGATGACTCTTTAAGCGGAACCATCCGTCTTTACGATATTGACGAGGAAGCAGCAAAACACAATGAGATCATCGGCAATCACTTAACTGAGCGTCCTGATACCATTGGCAAATGGAACTACACCACCTGCAAGACCATCGGCGATGCACTGACCGGTGCAGATTTCGTTGTGATCTCCATTCTTCCTGGTACCTTTGATGAGATGGAGTCCGACGTACATCTTCCAGAGCGTTTAGGTATCTATCAGTCCGTTGGCGACACCGCAGGTCCTGGCGGAATCATCCGTTCTCTGCGTACACTCCCAATGTTCGTGGACATTGCTAATGCGATCAAGGAGTACTGCCCGAAGGCATGGGTCATCAACTACACCAACCCAATGACCCTGTGCGTGAAGGTTCTGTACCATACCTTCCCGGAGATCAAGGCATTTGGCTGCTGCCATGAGGTATTCGGTACTCAGAAGGTATTGAAGGGAATCTGCGAAGAGGTCACCGGAATCAAGGATATCGACCGCCGGGATATCATGGTCAATGTTCTGGGTATCAACCACTTCACCTGGTTCGATCAGGCTTCCTATAAAGGACTGGATCTGTTCCCAATCTATCGGGACTATATTGATAAACATTTTGAAGAGGGCTACAATGAGCCAGATAGGAACTGGGCAAACAGCACCTTTGCCTGCGCTCATCGTGTAAAATTTGATCTGTTCCGCCGCTACGGTCTGATCGCAGCTGCCGGTGACCGTCACCTGGCTGAGTTTATGCCTGGCAACGAATACTTAAATGATCCTGAGACCGTAAAGAGCTGGAAATTCGGCCTGACCACCGTTGCATGGAGAAAGAACGACTTAAAAGAGCGTCTGGCTAAGAGTGCCCGTCTGGTAAGCGGCGAGCAGGAAATCGAATTAAAACCATCCGGAGAAGAGGGTATCCTGCTGATCAAGTCCCTGTGCGGCCTTGACCGTGTTGTCAGCAATGTCAACATTCCAAACACTAACCTTCAGATCCCGAATCTGCCAGCAAGTGCAGTCGTAGAGACCAACGCTGTATTCAGCCGTGATTCTATCAAACCACTGATCGCCGGTAATCTGCCAGAAGGCGTCTTAAACCTGGTAAAACCGCACGTAGAAAACCACGAGTACACCTTACAGGCTGCTCTCACCTGCGACCGCGAACTGGTATACAAGGCATTCTTAAACGACCCACTGGTAAAAGGCCACAATCCATCTGTTGAGGATGTGAAGAAGCTGGCTGACGATATGATCGAGAATACCATGAAATATCTGCCAGAGGGATGGAGAAAATAACCCACAATCATTTTATAAACTCCTAAAGAAAAAGGCTGTCCAGACGATCTGGACAGCCATTTTTTCTTTTCTATCGAACAATTAAAGCATCGCTACGCCCTTACAATATGTCTGGCAGACATCATAGTTATCTTCCAGCACAACAAGATCTGCATCGTATCCTGCTGCCAGACGGCCTTTGTGGTCATCAACTCTTAAGCATCTGGCCGGATTGATGGTGCAGGCATTTAACGCAGCGTCAAACGGCACCAGTGCCTCTTCAACCAGCAGCCGCAGTCCGCGGTTGATATGCAGGGTACTTCCGGCGATGGTGTCGGTTCCCTTCAGGTATGCCAGGCCATTGTCCCGGATCTCGATCGGATGACCGCCAAGCTCGTACTCACCGCCCGGAGGACAGTGTTTTGCTCGAAGGGAATCGCTGATCATGATGCTGTAATCCCGTCCCTTTGCCGCAAAGAAATCGTTAAGTGCTGCAAGGTGGGAGTGGCATCCATCGCAGATCACCTCGCCGTAGATATCTCTGACACGAAAGGCAGTACCCACAAGGCCAGGCTTGCGATGATGGAATGGGGTCATGCCGTTAAACACATGAGTCATGGATGTAGCGCCGTTGGCGATGCCCATCATCGCCTGCTCATAGGTTGCGGAAGAATGACCCATGCTGACCACCACGCCTGTTTCCTTGCAGTATCTGGTCAGTGCAAACTCCGGGTCATGCTCCGGTGCCAATGTGATATAGCGGATCAGGCCATTGGCCGCTTTCTGGTACATCTGGAACTGCTCCACAGACGGTACGGCGATCGCTTCCGGCGGCTGCGCTCCCTTGTACTCCATATCCAGATATGGTCCCTCAAAATGAATACCTAAGATCTCTGCACCCTCGTAGCCCTCTCTGACTACCTCTGCCACATTGGCTACTGCCGCAGTCAGAACGTCCGGCATCTGGGTAACTGTCGTTGGAAGAATCGCAGTAACACCTTCCTCCGGAATCCGTTTCATCCAGTTTCGTAAACCATCTTTTTCGGCATCATTGGTGTCAAATCCATAGGCACCATGGGTATGGACATCGATAAATCCCGGAACAATCCGTTTCGTTCCGTAGTCCACATCCGCCTTTACCGTTCCATACGGATAGATCTGCACGATCTTTCCGTCCTCAACCTTCAGCGCTGCCTCCAGAAACTGCCCGCTGATCCATACACGCCTGCTCTGAATCACCATACCTCAAATACCTCCTTTCAAGTCGAACGTCCGTGAGACTTGGCGCGTGATTCTGGTCAGCGCAAGCTGACATATTCTTTACAGAATCACTGCGCATCCTCGCGGAGCGTTTATCTACCCTTGGAACCTGCCACTTCCATGCGGATATTTTTACCTTTGATTTTTGCATTCTTCATAGCTTTTAATACGGACTCTGCATTCTCCTCCGGAACCTCGACAAACGTATATTTGTCATACATATCAATGCTTCCGACCATACGTCCCGGAATGCCGGACTCGCCTGCGATCGCACCTAAAATATCGCCTGGGCGGACATTCTGGTTCTTTCCAATGTTGATAAACAAACGGGCCATACCGTTACCGTTTCTCTCATCTCTTCCACCCCGGCTTCCACGACCCCCATCACGTCTACCGTTGTTTCTTCCACCACGACCGCGATTATCACGGCCATAACGATCCAACTCATCCAGAGATGGTGCTAAATGACCGCTCTCCGCGATGTCTTCATTTTCCTCACCCATGGCAATTTTTAATAATGCAGCTGCCACATCCATGGCTGTGTAATCCTCTTCCACCAGCTTCTGCTCGATCACCTGGATCATCTTCGTCAGATCAACATTATTGATGGTCTCTTTTACCTGATCCATGATCTTCTCTGCCTTGATCTCAGTGATATCATCCAGAGAAGGGATTGCCTGCGGAATGATACGGGTCTTGCAGTAACGCTGGATATCACGAAGCTTATATACCTCACGACCTACTACAAAGCTGAATGCAATGCCATCTCTGCCTGCACGTCCGGTACGGCCGATACGATGTACATAATACTCGTCATCCTGTGGAATATCGTAATTAAATACTGCCTCCACATCGTCTACGTCAATACCTCTGGCTGCCACATCCGTTGCTACCAGGATCTCCGTGGCTCCGTTACGGAAGCTGTTCATAACACGGTCTCTCTGCTCCTGCTTTAAGTCTCCATGAAGACCCTCTGCAAAATAGCCGCGCCCCTGGAGCTCCTGTACCAGCTCATCCACCTGTTTCTTGGTGTTGCAGAATGCCACAGACAGCTTCGGTGCGTACATATCCAGAAGACGGCACATAACCTCTACCTTTGTCTTTGGCTTTACTTCATAATAATACTGAGTTACCTTCGGCACTGTCAATTCTTTTTTGACAACTTTTACATTTACCGGATCATTCTGGAATTTGCGGGCAATTTCCTGGATAGCCGGAGGCATGGTTGCAGAGAACATCACCGTCTGGCGCTCCTCTGGAAGCTGACTTAAGATGGTCTCCATATCCTCTAAGAATCCCATATTCAGCATCTCGTCCGCCTCATCCATGATCACGGTGTGCACATGATCACAACGGATGGTTTTCCGGCGCATATGGTCCATGACACGGCCCGGTGTACCAATGACGATCTGGGTACCATCCTTTAAGCCACGGATCTGTCTTACGATGTCCTGTCCTCCGTAGATTGGAAGAACCTTGATTCCGTGCATATATTTCGCCAGTCTGCGGATCTCCTCAGCCACCTGGATCGCCAGCTCTCTGGTCGGACACAGGGCGATTGCCTGAAGCTTCTTGCTGTCCGGATCGATCTTCTGTAACAGCGGAATACCAAAAGCTGCGGTCTTACCGGTACCGGTCTGTGCCTGCCCAATGATATCCAGTCCCTCTAACTGTACCGGAATCGCCTGTGCCTGAATCGGAGAAGCCGCCTCAAATCCCATATCGGTGACTGCGCGGACAATTCTCTCATCTAACTGTAACTCATCAAATCTTACTGCTTCCATTAATTTCTTAATTCCTTTCTATTCCCCTGAAGTCGGGGGTGCCATTTCTACTTGTTCACTCTTATTTATATCGATTACCCGCGTAAACGAAATGAAACACGCTTTGCAGGCTTCACTCATTATCACGGTATTGGCCAGGATCTCGTGTATACACAAATTTGGCTCATTACTTGCGCAAAAAAAGATGATTCAAGATTGTCTCGAATCATCTCGCTTCTATCCCAAATATAATATATCAGAGGAAATTTTTCCTGTCAAGAACTGTTTCAAAAACAATCCACCAGAGAAAAATTACGCAGTTTTATACTCACTTATGGCTTAATTCCCGCACCAGCTTTTCATGCATCACCACCATCAGTGCCAGTACTCCAAACAGATACACCGGAAGCAGCGCCAGAGAAATATGGGCAGCAACCAGTCCGAAAATCGGCGGCATAATACAACTTCCCACATATGCGCATGCCATCTGGATCCCAATGATCGCCTGGGAACGTTCCGGTCCAAAATGCTCTGGAGTGGAATGGATCACGCATGGATAGATCGGCGCACATCCCAGCCCGATGATGATAAAGCCTGCCAACGAAGCCATTTCTCCAAGGGGCAGAACCATGATCAGAATTCCCGCTGCGATAATTCCCTGTCCCAGACGGATCATCTGGACATCATTGAGCTTCATGGTAATAAATCCGCTGATTCCACGTCCAGCAGTAATGCCTATGTAGAACAGGCTGGCAAATTTCGCTGCCAGTTCCATTGGAATATGCTTATACAAAGTCAGATAGCTGCTGGCCCACAGTCCGGTGGTCTGTTCTACAGCACAATAGCAGAAGAAACAGAATAGAATCTCCTTAACTCCCGGAATCCGCACTGCATTCCACAGAGAAACAGCCTCTGCCTCTTTTTCTCCAGCTTCACCGACTGCCACCGGGCGTTTCTTCCACAACGGCAGACTGAACACCAGAACCATGGTCAACGCCACCTGCAATATGCCGATGACCCGGTAACCCATATTCCAGCTTTCTCCCCTGGTCAGCACATATCCCATGATATAAGGTCCAAGGGATGCCCCCAGTCCCCACATACAGTGGAGCCAGCTCATATGACGGCTCTCATAATAAAGCGCTACATAGTTATTCAAAGAAGCATCCACACTTCCGGCTCCAAGACCATAAGGGATCGCCCACAGACACAGCGCCACAAAGGAATGGCTGATGGAAAATCCAAACAATGCCACCGCTGTCATCGCTACGCTGACAGCGGTTACCTTTCCGGTTCCTAATTTTCTGGTCAGCCGGTCACTCTGCAGACTGGAAATGATGGTTCCCACGGAAATAATCATGGAAATGACTCCTGCATAGGAAACCGGAACCTGAAATTCCTGATGAATGGACGGCCAGGCTGCACCCAAAAGAGCATCTGGCAGGCCAAGACTGATAAATGATAAGTAAATAATGATCAATAGTAACTGAAACATACCAAAAACTCCTGCAATCATCTCTAGTCTATCCTTTTACGTTCAGCGCAACCGTGACGCAGACCTACCGAACGGTTCCCTCAAAGGTTCCCTTTGGTGACAGCCCCATATTGGCTCCATAAGTACCGTAAATCTGATCAAAGGTTCCCGCCGGAGCCAGGGCCATATAACAGGCCCCATCTCCGTAAGCGCCATAAAGCTTCAGGATCTCTGCCATCTTTTCCTCTTCAATGGCAACACAGCCAGAGGACGAAGTCTCCCAGGACACCGCACAATGCAGAAATAATGCAGAACCCTGTCCTAAAATCCCCTGGGTATTGAATCCCGCATCAATAACATAGTCATAATAACCCTTATATTTTTCCTCGCCAACCCGCTCACCGGCCTGCTTGCCAGATGAATCCTTCTCCAGAGTGTTGCTGATATCGCTCCAGACATAGCTGCTGTCCACTTTCACGTAATTGGACGGGAAACCCGCCTGTGCATCTTTCAGACCAAAGGGCGTATTCATGCAGAACACACCAATAGGCGTAGTCTTATCGCCAGAATGACGGTGATTGCTCATACCGTTGGCTCCCAGATAGCCGTCAGAGGTCACTTTCAGTTTCCACACACCGTCTATCTTCTCATAAGCATACACCTTACAGGTCGAACCGCCTGTTCCTTCCACTGCCACCAGCACTTTCGCCAGATCTGGCAGCACGAACCGCGCCGGATCAAATGTCGGTGCCTGTACAACCGCTGCATCCGCTCCTGCAGAAGTCTCCTGTGCAGCTGCCGCATATGCCGTTCCCGCTGCCCTCCAGGAGTCCCCAGCAATCGTGCCTGCACCGATCATCATCACTGCCGCCGTACACGCCATAAACCGCAATGTGTTTTTCTTGTTCTTTTTTCCATTTTTCACTCTAAATTCCATTTTGTGCCTCTTTTATCAAACCTTAAACCGATATCCCACTCCCCAGATCGTCTCAATATACTGTGGCTTCGCCGTATTAAATTCGATTTTTTCCCGAATCTTCTTGATATGCACCGTCACCGTGGCGATATCTCCGATCGATTCCATATCCCAGATCTTATTAAACAACTCTTCTTTTGTATACACATGATTTGGATTCTGAGCTAAGAAGGTCAGAAGGTCAAACTCTTTTGTGGTGAAATTCTTCTCCTCCCCATTGACCCAGACTCTTCTGGCGGTCTTGTCGATCTTCAGACCGCGGATCTCGATGATCTCGTTGTCCGGCATACTGCTGCCGATCAGACGCTCATAACGGGCCAGATGGGCTTTGACACGGGCTACCATCTCGCTTGGGCTGAACGGCTTGGTGATGTAGTCATCTGCGCCTAAGCCTAAGCCACGAATCTTGTCAATGTCCTCCTTTTTTGCGGACACCATGATAATCGGCGTGTTCTTCACTTCCCGCACCTTCCTGCAGATCTCAAAACCATCCACGCCTGGAAGCATCAGATCCAGGATAAACAGGTCAAATTCCTCACTCAGAGCCTTTTTTAACCCCTCTGCGCCATCATTTTCAATCTCCACCTCAAAGCCGGAAAGCTCCAGATAGTCCTTCTCCAGCTCTGCAATACTCTCTTCATCCTCAATGATCAGAATTCTCTTCATTATTATGTATAACCTCCTGGTATTTCCTTAATACAAAATGGATCTCCGTGCCGATTCCCTCTTTGCTGGTTGCCCAGATCTTGCCTCCATGGTCTTCGATGATCTTGCGGACAATGGAAAGCCCGATGCCACTTCCTCCCTTGGAGGAATTTCTCGAAGAATCGGTGCGGTAAAACCGGTCAAAAATGTTCGGCAGATCCTTGGCTGCGATGCCCTTACCGTTATCCTCGATCTCCACCTGGATAAAATCTCCCACATCCTTGATGCGGATATTGATGATACCCCGCTTTTTGTCCAGATATTTCACCGAGTTACTGATGATGTTGTTGATCACCCGCTTCATCTGCTCCGCATCGGCAATCACCATCACATCTTCATCGACATAGTTAAAATATCCAAGTTCAATATTGCTGGCATCCAGCTCCAGTCCCACATCCTCCACGCAGTCCCGGAAATAGCTGGCTACATTGATCTTGGAGAAGGTATATGGGATCTTATTGGTGTCGATCTTGGAATAAAACGTCAGCTCATCGATCAGACGATCCATATCATTGGCCTTGTTATAAATGGTGCGGATATATTTGTCCAGTTTTTCCGGCGATGAAGCAACGCCGTCCCGGATTCCCTCCACATAGCCCTTGATCGCTGTGATCGGAGTTTTCAGGTCATGGGAAATGTTGCTGATCAGCTCCTTGCTCTCCTTGTCATACTGGACTTTTTCCTCCGCCGACTCCTTCAGGCGGATCCGCATCTCCTCAAAATCCTGACATAAACGGCCGATCTCATCGTCATTGTCCAGATCCACATCCAATGTAAAATCCAGATTGCCATTTTTGATCTCATGGGTAGCTTTCTGGAGCTGGTCCATCGGCTTTAACATGGACTTATAAATCCAGTTGACCAGGGCAAAACCGGTCATCAGCAGGATCAGGACTCCCATCATCAGAAGTTCCACAAACATTCTTTTTGCTTCCGGGATATAATCATCCATACTGGAAACCAGGAATACACTTCCCTCTCCCCCATCACTGTACTTAAAATCTACCTGTTTGATCAGATGCTGGCTTTCGCCATCCAGATAGATGCCTCCTTCGAAGGAATTATCAACTTCCTCATAAGGCGGAAGGCTTCTTTCCAGGATCATATCCGGATCATCGATTCCGCAATAAATGATCTCTCCATCCTTCCTAACGATCAGATAGGCATATTTCTTTTTCAGTTCCTGGTTTAAATTCTCCAGAAAATCCGGAATTTCAAACTGATCTGGATTTTCTTTGATCTGCCTGCGGATTTCCTCCTGGCTGCTTCTGGTCAGACGGTTAAACACCTGTGTAGAATTACTGTTAAACAGATCCACCTGCTCTGACAGTCCATAAGTCTTACGGAACGCATCTCTCTGATAAGTACTCAGCCCCCAGAAGGATATCAGGATCAGCATCATGGGAAGCACGGTTATCGTTAGAAATGCAATACACAATCGTGTTCTGATTTTCATGGATTTTATCAACCTTCCTTATAAATTCCAAGTTCATCGTTTATTTTTAAGTATAACATACTTTCCCTTATCTGTTTATTAAATAATCCTAAAATGAGACCTGCACGTCTCTGGCACAGATCCCATTTTCCTGGATTACAACTATTCAGTTACCCTGGATCTACGATTCTTTTCCGGTTCTGGTGTAAAAACTCAACAGATAGATTCCGCAGATTCCTACAATGGCGTAAATGATCCTGGATAGCCAGGTCATGCTGCCAAAGAGAAAGGATACCAGGTTGAAATTAAAAAAACCGATCAGGCCCCAGTTGATGGCGCCAATGATACTGATGGTCAACGCTGTCGCGTCCATTGCTTTATTTTCCATATTCCTATGCCTCCTTACACTTCCAATTATGTGTGAAAAGAAGCAAAACTATACAACAGACCTGATAAACCGCTACTGTTTCTCGATTTTTTCCAGAATTTCCTTTTCCTGTCCATCAAACAGCAGCGTCTGGTTATACCGGTAATACCGCTCACACTCATACTCGCCCAGAAATCTGACACTGTAAAATCCCATATTCAGGCTGGTGATAAACACCACCATTTCCTGGCTCTGTCCAAAGGCCGCCTCCATAAAATCAAAGGCGTGCTCCAGCTGTTCCCCACAGAGGTCAAACTGCACCTCGTACTGGTCATTTTTGTCTGCAAATGCCTGACTGACTTTCTCCCAGACCGCATCTGTCTCCGTGATATGCTCTGCCCGCAGCTCCTTTACCAGAGCATCTAAGGTTTCCACCGTATCAAAGGTCAGATGGGCTTCTTTCCGATCTAACAGCCCGGCCTCTTTCTTATATTTCCACTCTGCCTGGACACCAGCCAGAATCCCTTCCAGCCGCTCTAAGGCAGACGGATACTCCTGCTCATCATAATTTCCAGGCTTCACGCCGCCGAGGAGCTTTTGCAAACGTTCCAGACGGTCCTCCATCATAGAGAGCGCCAGAAAACCATCATTTAACTTAGCCGTCAACAAACTGATCACGCTGAGCCGCTCATCAAATGGCGCTTTCTCCAGTTTCCGGCATGCCTCTTCCCGGATCACCCCATTTAAGATCTCATCCACCTGATAATCCTTCTGATACTTCTGATAGAGTTCCAGGTAATTAGCAAAATCCTTGGCGATCTGCGGGTACTGGATATACTGGCTGATCACATCGCGGTCCGCCGTTTTTCCTAATTTCTCATAGACCTCCAGGAAACGGGACAGATCCTCCCAGCCTCGCGGAGTGGCGAACCGTTTGCCGTCCACCGTCGTCTCGATCCTGCAGAAATTGCCCGGCTTGATGTCCAGATAGGTGCGAATGGCCGGATGGATCTGTACCTGTTCCGCGTACTCCTTCCACACCTGATAATCCGGTTCCACATGGATCATCTTGATACGGTCCAGGGTCACCACATCAAATTCCCGGACGGATTTATTGTATTCCGGCGGATTTCCTGCAGCCACGATGATCCAGCCTTCCGGAATCGCATGGGTTCCGAAGGTCTTACATTGCAGAAACTGGAGCATGGTCGGCGCCAATGTCTCCGACACGCAGTTGATCTCATCGATAAACAGGATTCCCTCCCGCAGCCCTATGGACTCGATCTTGTCATAAATGGATGCCACGATCTCGCTCATGGTATATTCCGTCACCGACACCCGGCGGGCGTTGTAGATCTTTTCCTGGATAAAAGGAAGTCCAATGGCGCTCTGTCTGGTATGATGAGTGATGGTGTAAGCCACCAACCCGATCTGGCACTCCTGGGAGATCTGCTCCATGATCTGGGTCTTGCCCACACCTGGCGGGCCGATCAGCAGCACCGGTCTCTGTCGAATCGCCGGGATCTCGTAAGCCCCGTACCGGTCTTTTAACAGATACGCTTCTATGGTATCCTTGATTTCCTGTTTCGCACGCTTAATGTTCATGATCTGTCACATCCTCTTTGTCCAGAATTAGTTTCATGGCCCAGTCCGGAACCGATTCGTCCTGATACTGATCCTTAATAAATACAAATGCCACATCGTAGGGCGGCATTTTCACCGGATATATGCCCTTTCCATCAGAAAAATACAAAAGCCCCCGGAGTTTGGCAAATTCCCCCTGATTGCGCAGCCCATTCACATACTCGAACACTGGCCGGAAGTCCGTCCCACCCATGCCCTGGATGGTGAAATGTTCCATATATGCCTTCATTTCCTCCTGATCCGTGATTTTCACATCCGAACGGATCTGGTCATCACACTGGATGATATGGATCCTTACCTTCTTAAAATAGCTTTCCGACTCGCTGAGTATCTGATAGGTCTCTTCCAAAAAACGGCGCACCAGCTCCCCGGAGCAGGACATGGACGTATCGATTGCAATGACAAAATCCTCGATCCGGTATACTTCCCTGCTTTCCAATGGCTCAATCAGGGGCATATTTCCGTAATGGTTCATGCCATAGGTATAATAAATGTAGTCAAAGGAATCCGGATCTACCTGCATCTCCTCTTTCATCACAGCAAATTTCCGTAAAAATGCTTTGTAATCATACCTCTCCCGGTTCTCCACCTGCACCTGCTCCAGCAGACCGGAATCCTCTTCATTCTGGCTGGTCTCCGTAGAACGGGCTTCCATCTCTGTCTGCATCTTCTCCCGGTTATCTTTCCATCTGCCCTGTCTTGGGATCGCCTGGGATCTTGTCTGGTCCTCGTACCACAGTTCATGGTCATCCACCAGAAATTCCTCCGCCATCCGTTCATACTGCCGTTCATTCAGATTCATATTCTGCAGGGCATCGTAGATCCCCTCTGCCGTCAGCACCGGCATCTGTTTACCCAGGCGCAGATACAGTTCCCGGCGGTAAGGCGATGGCGGTACGTGGACACATTTCTTATAAAGTCCGTCAATGACAGACTCCATGGCAATGTCGCAGGCCAGATTCCAGTAATCTTTAGCCCTTTTCCCTCTGGTGTCCAGATGACAGAACAGGCAGTGGAACACCATATGGAGAAATGCCCGGTTGATATGGACTCTGCCACGCTTATACATGGCAAATACCCACTCCGGGCGATAATAGATCACAAACCCATCCGTAGCCACGGATGAAAGGGTCGGATCTGCCTCAAAACCAAAGCTGCTGAGAGCCAGATCCAGATAGTGCATATTCAGATACAGTTCATTTCTGGCATTGGTAAAGATCTGGGTACATAGATTGACCGTATCCAGTTCCTCCAGCTGCCGGTGTTTTGTAGGATCGATCATAACTGGAACCGCCTCCGTTTCACACTGCCCTGTTTCCGCTTCTGGTCCATCAATTCACTGACCAGACTGCCGCCGGGACCATTTACCGCCAGGGAGATCACCTGCTCCAGTTCCTCCTTAGAAAATGGAATGTGCTCCAGCAGCCAGCGGACTTCCTCCTGTGCGCCACGCTCCATAGCCTGGGACGCCGCTTCCACATTGTGAGCCTTCACATACTCCTCATACTGGTTCTGATAGGCGCTTTCCAGCTCATACGGAAACATCAGACGCCCCAGTGCCAGCCTGCACACCAGACTCTCCGGCTCCTGAACCTTCACATAAGGAAATAAGCTGTCATACTCATGAAACTGGAACTGGGTGCGTACAAAAGCATTGCGGTACTGCTTACCGCAGCCGTGGGTATTGGTCACCAGGATTCTTGCAGGAGTGTTTTCCACTGCCTCCTCGAAAAAATCAGAGAATATCAACATTGCCTGACCTTTTCCCACATAGGAAACCACCAGACTCTGCCGAAGCTCCATAAGAAGCTCCTTCATGCAGGATTTCTGGGTCTCATCCACATAGATCCTGATAGCTTCCACGCCAAAACAACCGGTAAATACGCCTGCCCCCCAGTCCATAGTAGTACTGTAAAGCTCTAAGGATCTTAAATTTTCACAGTTATAAAAGCCGTAAGCGCCGACCTTTTTTAAGGTTCTGGGAAGCTTTAGCTCCGTCAGGGCATTTCCATTGACAATAGAAAGCTCCTCCGGCTCCCCCTCTCCCCACCAGAAGGCATCACTTCGGTCCTCCGGCTCATAATCCTCCTGTGCGGAGAAAATGTAAGGAGCCAGTTCGATCACCGGCTGTCCTTTTATCTCCTCCGGGATTACGACCAGACTGTCCAGCCCCCGGCACTCGAAAATGCGGATTCCTTTCATGCCGCTCCGGTCAGTGATAAGTTTACATAAATAGAGCATTATACAAGAATGTCCTCCAGATGTCTCTTTGGCACATAATGTACCTGATCCTGATCACGGTAATATTTTACACTGCCGTTTTCCGGGATATCCACGATTTTCACCGTTTCCTTCGGCTTTCCAAGGGCCAGCACCAGCTCGATCGTGAAACGCTCGCTGTCAATGGAAAGGTGCTTTGCCAGCTCCGTCCTGCGGACATTGCCCAGCATACAGCCGCCATATCCCATCTCCACAGCGCCAAGCATCATCGTCTGGGAAGTGATTCCCACATCGGTCTGCTTATTTTTCCCAAGGGTATTATCGCAAAGCACAATGATATAAGCAGAAGGGCGTTCTCCCTCCTCCGGACCATCCCAGTCCGGCAGAGCTCCCGCCCAGCCAAGTGTCCCAAACACTGCCGCGCACTCCTCCGGTCTGGTCACCAGATGGTATTTTAACGCCTGGGAATTGGCCGTGGACGCTGTCATCCGCGCCAGATCCACCAGATCCTTTAATTCTTCCTCTGAGATACGGATATTCTCATAGAATCTCCGATAAGAACGGCACTTGTAAACCAGATCTTTTAACATTGCATTCCCTCCGATTTGTATACTGAATAGTTACCAGATTATTTCGTTTTCGCGGCTCCTGAAGCCCTTTTGGTCACAGGTTTTGCAGGATCTTTCATCGCAGATTTCGCTGGTTTCTTTGCGTCCACGTTCTTCGCCGCCGGTTTCTTTGCGTCCACGTTCTTCGCCGCCGGTTTCTTTACGTCCGCCTTCTTCGCCGCTGGTTTCTTTACGTCCGCCTTCTTCGCGTCCGCCTTCTTCTCCTTCACCGGCGTACAGGAAAAGATCTGCACTCCCAGTGGCGCCAGCGTGATCTCAATGGAATCTTCTCTTCCATCCGCCTCTTTCTTCTTCGAAGCTTTGATCCTGGAATTTCCGATTCCACTTCCACCGAATTTCTTATCTTCACTGTTCAAAATCTCTTTGTATTTTCCCGCAAATGGCACGCCTACCTGGAATTTCTCATGGGTCACAGGCGCAAAGTTACAGGTCACCAAAAGCGTTTCTTCCGGCCGGTCGGTCTTTCTTAAAAATACCACGATATTGTCCTTGCTGCTTGTGCAGTTGATCCACTGGAATCCGTCTAGATGGAAATCCTTCTCATAAAGGGCCGGAGTATTGTAATACAGCTCGTTTAACGCCTTCACATAAGCCTTTGTCTGGCTGTGCTTGTCATATTTTAACAGATCCCACGGCAGACTCTCATTCTCGTTCCACTCGGACATCTGCCCGAAATCCTGTCCCATAAACAATAACTTCTTGCCTGGATGTGTCATCATATAGCCGTAAGCTGCGCGGAGATTGGAATATTTTGCCTCCAGGGTCTCTCCCGGCATTTTACCTGCCATGGAGCCCTTGCCGTGAACTACCTCATCATGGGAAAATACCAGAACAAAGTCCTCACTGTACGCATACAGCATACTGAACGTCAATTCTCCATAATGATGGCACCGGAAATACGGATCATACTGCATATACCCCAGAAAATCGTTCATCCAGCCCATATTCCATTTATAATCAAAGCCCAGACTGCCTTCTTTGACATCTCCTGTCACCTGCGGCCAGGCTGTCGATTCCTCCGCGATCAGCACTGCGCCCGGATGTTTCTTCTTGAAAATGGAATTCAGATGCTTTAAGAACTCCACCGCCTCCAGGTTTTCATTGCCGCCATAAATATTCGGGACCCACTCACCGTCCTGTTTGCCATAATCCAGGTACAGCATGGAGGCCACCGCGTCCATACGGATGCCGTCTGCATGGAATTTCTCCGCCCAATAAAGGGCATTGGCGATCAGGAAATTGGATACCTGTGGACGGCCATAATTATAGATCAAGGTTCCCCAGTGCGGGTGTTCGCCCTGGCGTGGATCTGCATGCTCATACACATGGGTGCCGTCAAAGCAGGCCAGTCCCACCAGATCTTTCGGAAAATGAGCCGGAACCCAGTCTAAGATCACGCCGATGCCATGCTCATGCATGTAATCCATAAAATACTGGAAATCTTCTGGTGTTCCGTAACGGCTGGTCGGTGCATAATATCCCGTCACCTGATAGCCCCAGGAAGCATCCAGAGGATGCTCCATCACCGGAAGCAGTTCCACATGGGTGTAACCCATTTCCCGCACATACTCAGCCAGGCGCACTGCCAGTTCCCGGTAATTGTAGAATTCGCTGCCTGCCACTGGATCACCATCTTCATCCTCCTCCAGCGGTTTCCGGATCCAGGAGCCTAAATGTACCTCGTAAATGGACATCGGCTTATCCTTACCCTGGGTTTTCTCCCGGTTTTCCATCCAGATCTTGTCCGACCAGTCATATCCATTCACATCCCACACGATGGAAGCGTTATTGGGCCGCATCTCCGTATAGGTTCCATAAGGATCAGCCTTTAACATCGCATCACCGCTGCGGGTCTTTACTTCATATTTATAGATGGTTCCCTTACCAAGTCCCGGAATAAACAGCTCAAAAACTCCAGAATCGCCTAACTTTTGCATCTGATGGCGTCTGCCGTCCCACAGGTTAAAATCACCCACCACGCTGACTCTCATGGCACACGGAGCCCAGACAGCAAATAAGACACCTTCCACGCCATCAATGGTCTTCCCATGAGCCCCCAGTGTCTCATAAATGTCATAGCAGACGCCAGCCGCAAATTCTTTCAGCTTTTCTTCTGGAATCTGCTGTCCGTAAGCATACGGATCCCGGATCTCCTGCACCGTCTCATTGTCATAAGTAACCGTCAATGTGTATGCGCTGATCTTTTTCTCCGGAATCAGCACTGCAAAGAATCCTGCCTCGTCTGCCAGTTCCATCTCATACTGCTTTCTGCCCCAGTTTACCTGGACTTTTTCTGCTGTAGGGATAAATACCTGCACCAGCACTCCCTGTTCCGTCTCATGAGCGCCGAGAAGACGATGCGGATCAGACGCCTCCGAGTACACCAGTTCTTCAATTCCCGCCCAATCCATCATGTCATATAATGTTTTTTCCATTAAGATCCCCCTCATTTCCAAAATTTTCTGTAACTATTCCGTACCTTCATAGTCACAAATTTTCTTATATAGTAGTATACCTTGTCTGCCGTTTCTGGTCAATAAGTTGGATTTGTCAGATTATTGCGCTTCTTGACGATTTTGCAGGAACATAGCCAGCATCAGGTCGACAACTCTGCCATAGCTTTGCACTCCATCCTTCTGATCATTCAATTTCAAATACGTATCATTGACCTGATTGGACACTTCCGCTACTTTTCCCTCATATTGATCCCAATATTTATTATTTTCCTGAAGATCCTGCACTGCCTGGCCGCATAACTGGCTGTGAAGCTCATAAAAACTCTCCACATCCGCCTTTGCCAGGGCATTTCCCGCATGGACCCACGCCATCAGATATCCACTGTACCGGAAATACGCATCATCTGACTCCGTACATGCCAGAATTCCAATAAAATTAGCCTCATCCTCCCGCATAAACCCTCGTAGATGGGACAGTTCATGGCAGATGGTGTGGGGAATGTTGTACCCGGTCATCTGCCAGTTATAATTGGCCTCCACCGTAAATGGAGAATACACACCACAAAGCTGCTGCACTGCCAGGATCCAGGACACCATAACCGGTTTGGGCACCGGATAGCAGCCGGACAGTGCCGGATACTCTTCTCCCAGCTTCTCCATGGCCGCCTTTCCCGTCCGCGCCAGTTTTCCCTGGGCCAAAAGCCCCATATCCACCGGCCCTTCCGGTGCTGTCTCGTTGATTTTCTCCACCAGTTCCTGACACAACGCCTTTAGATCTTCCGTGTTCGCCTTCCCCACCTGCAGATCCAGATAAGAGGAAAATGGTTTCCGGTAGTAATTGACCCCACAATTTGCCGTATACAGAAAGGCCAGAAGACCCACTGTAAAAAATACACCAGCAAACATCTTTCTCCACTTCCGCTCACGTCTCAGCAGGCTGTATACAAAAAACAAAGTAAGCCCATACAGTCCCATTTCCACTACAGAAAATGGCATCAGCCCACAAATTCTCCCATAAAGCCCAACAATCCAGGGATAAACGGTCACTGCATACCATTGTCCAAATCCCGGTATTTTTCTGGCAGCAAACTGCAGTACACCAGCAAGCACCAACAGAATCCCTCCTCCGGCGAATAAATTTCTGATGATCCTCTTCTCACGCATCCACTTTTCCGTCACTTTCCGGCTGCCTTGTAAAAAACTCCAGCCGCCTCTATTTTTCCATCATTCTACCATAACTTTGCGGTAAACCTGTGAAATTTTTCTTACCTTTTTCGAAAAGCCCTTGCGAAATAAAAGATTCTACTTTAAACTGAAACAAGTACGATATGGAAAGAAGGTTATAACCCCCCTATGAATGAACAGAACGAAACAAAAAACACCGAAGAGAAAGAGAAAAAGCCGGTCAACTGGAAATCAGAGATCATCAGCTGGATCCAGATCCTGGTTGCTGCCGCTGCCATCGCCTTTGTCTTAAATACCTTTATTATTGCCAACAGCCGCGTCCCTAGCGCCTCCATGGAAAACACCATCATGACTGGAAGCCGCGTCATCGGTTCCCGCCTCTCTTACCATTTTCACGAGCCGGAGCGGGGCGATGTGGTGATCTTCGTATTTGGCTATGACTGTAAGACCTGCGGCACCACCTACCAGGAGACTCCAGAAGGTGTCTGCCCTGTATGTGGCCGCGCCGATAAACGCAACTCCACGATTTACTACGTCAAACGAATCATCGGTATGCCAGGCGACACCATCGACATCAAAGACGGTCACGTCTACTTAAACGGTTCTGACACCCCGCTCGAAGAGCCATATCTTCACGAAGAGATGGAAACTCCAAAAGAACTTCACTATGAGGTTCCGGAGGGTCAGTATTTCATGATGGGCGACAACCGAAACTACTCCGCCGATGCCCGTTTCTGGAGATTCAGTTATATCTCCAAGGATAAGATTATCGCCAAGGTATTATTCAAATACTTCCCGGGCTTTGGGAAAATCGAATAGAATAAAAAAGGAAAAGTCACCACGGCTTTTCCTTTTTTATTCTATTCATTTATATGTTTCACATGCTTTTGCCATAATACGTATTTTTTCATAAGGCAAATCACTAGGCAACGTACAATCGCTAGCTAAAATAAATCCAGGATAATCATTTTCTGCCAAAATATTATGAACTTCTCTCTCCAATTCTTTCTGACTACCAGATATCAGAATCGGACTACCATCATCCATTCCCCCCATAACCACCTTGCCTGGAAATAGCTTTCTACCATCAACAAGTTTCACTCCACTCTCTAATATTCCCCAGTTCACTGCTTCGCACGGATAATCCACATAACGTTTCAGATCCACATGCGGTTTACACATATGCAAAATATTACCTATAGGAGCATGATCAATATCTCTCATCAACTGTTTTTCTAAAGGTGCTATATAATGAGCATGCTCCTCAGCAGTAAAACCATCACATTCTCCTCCCAAAGCAGCATAATAAATTCCATCAGCACCTGCTGCAAGACACTCTTCCGCCAAAATTGTTAAAGTCTCAGCAATTGCCTGATAAGCATTATACACACTATCAGGGTTTGTTCGTAAATGATATAATTGTGCATAACGCCCTACTTTATCATATCTTGAACATTGCATTAATGCATGAGAAGCTGATGCTACTATCCCATGTACTGTAGCAATCACAGGCGCATCATCTGCAACACTATCTACAATCCTTTTAACCAATTCAACCTGGGATTGAATAAACGAATGATTTTTCCCACACACCTTTACGTCAGCCCAATCTGCTGCCTTCATAATCGGATACTGCACCGGGTATAGATTTTCATTCATAACCTTACAAATATCTGTTTTTGTTTCTTCAAAGAATTTTAAATGTGCTGCAAGCGCCCCTTCACCATAATGTTGCTCTACTGGAAAATGCATCCAAAAACCTATCGGTGTTCTATCTGGTTTTTCTCCTTTAAATACAGCTGTTACCCTCTCTCTACGATTCATAACCTATCCTTTCCAAAGGCATCGGCTAAAGAAACATCTCCTTACCAATCGTGGCAATATCATCATGCAATAGTTGTTCCGCTTTTTCAAAGTTACGTTCAATTAATGCATGTTCGATTTCAATATGATATTTTTTCTCAGAATTATTAAAAAATTTATCCTGTTTTTCCGGTGTATTAAGCATATTAGCATAAGCGCGCCACTCTAACTTAATCAATTTGGCAATTACATCCACAGCAAGACTGTTCCCACCAAAAGAACACATTGTCGTGTGGAACAATGAATTATGCATCCATCTTTTCTGTACATCAATATTGCCTGTAATCACATCTTCCATCCAGTTTTTATTCAGAGTTTGTATTTTTTCAAGCATTTCTTCATTAAAAGACTCTGTCATTTTTCGAAAGGCATTCATCTCTATTAATAATCTCAATTCTGTAGAATTTGCAATATCCTTTTGAGTCACAGGGATAATTTGATATCCCAGACGGGGAATACTGCGCAAAATCCCCTCATTACAAAGTTCTATTAATGCCTCCCGCACTGGAGCTTTACTTACACCATACAATTCCATAAACTGCTTCTCTGTAAGGAACTCATCAAGAGGGAAACGTTCGACAACCAAATCATTAAAAATTTTCGTATAAACCTGTTCTTTTAAACTTACTTTCCTAGCTGCCATGACTGTTTTCCTCCAAATTTCAATTTCTTCAACCTATCCTTTTGTTCTCAATTAACAAAATCAATCTAATTTATTAAGTATCAGTGTACCATTTGCACAAACCTCTTGCAAGTTATTTCGATATGCCATCAAGTTTTCTAAAGGGTTTGCATTTAAAAATAAAATATCCGCACACTTTCCTTCTTCCAAGCTGCCTGTTTCTCCCCAAATTCCTAGAAGCTTAGCAGCGTGTTCAGTCGCACTTTTAATAATATCTTTTTTCGCCATACCTGCATTTTCCATATAAAGCATCTCATCAGCAAACTCTCCTTGATCCATAAAGAAACCACCGCTATCACGTCCAAATGCGATCAGTACTCCTTGATCATACGCCTGTTTTAAACGCCTTCTCTTATCCTCTATCATAGCTCGAGAAGCAAAAATTGCATCCGGAACAATTCCACATCCCACTTCACTAGCTGCAGCAATCTCATAAGGTGTAAATGTTGGTACCACATATACCCCTTGTCTTATAATCTGCTCATTAATCTCCGGATCTAAGTATGTGGCATGCTCAATAGAAGCAGCACCTGCCTTAAGCAATATTTCCATTCCTTTTTTGCTATGACAGTGGCAAGCTACTTTTTTCCCGTGTTTAGCTGCTTCAGATACTATTGCCTCAAGTTCATCAAGTTCCAGTTCTACCGCCCCTGGATCTTCTCCAACTTTTCCCAAACCGCCAGTTACCATTGTCTTGATAAAATCGACACCTTCAAATAAAAACTGACGAACTGCCTTTCTTGCTTCTATAGGACCTGTAATATCATACCCAGGTTCATGCCCTCCCACTACCTTAATTGGCGTTCCACTACACAAAAGTCTTGGTCCCTTAATCTTTCCATTTCTAATAAAATCCCGGATTGCTAATGTCTCCATATATTTTCCACCACAATCTCTGGCTGTCGTAATTCCATGAGAAACCATTCGCTCGCAATTTATTACGCCCTCCATTGTTAATTCCGCAGTATTTTCCGAAAAGAATACTGCCATATGGTGATCTCCGCCTACCATCGTAACATGTGCATGACAATCAATAATTCCTGGAAGCAAATATTTTCCTTCCACATCAAAAATTTTGTCACATACAAATCCTTCTGGTACAACTCCAATCACAGTAATCCGCTCATCTTCAACAACCATATCTTTTTTGCAAAAATGATCTTGTTCCCATATCATTCCATTTTTAAATAAAGTAATCATGCTTACCTCCTTTGCATGCTTTCCTTAAATTGAAGTTAAATTTATTAGCCTTGTCTCTGCCTAACCTTTAATTCCCGTAGATGCAATACCCTCTACCAAGTATCTCTGCATTGTCAAAAAGATAACAAATATAGGGGCTAACGATACTGTAGCCATAGCAAACATTGCTCCCCAATCAGATCCTGCTGTTGGATCTGCAAACAGTTTTAACGCATACGCCACTGGATATTGAAGAGGATTATTCAAAAAAATCAATGATGACATAAAATCATCCCATCTCCACATAAAAGAAAAAATAGCACTGGTCACAATTGATGGCTTAATCAATGGTAAAATGATTTTTGTAAATATTCCATAAATACTACATCCATCAATTTTAGCCACTTCATCTAAATCTTTCGGTATACCCTTGATAAACTGAATATTTAAAAAGATAAAAAAACCCTGTCCAAAAAAATACGGAACAATCAACGGCAAATATGTTCCAACCCATCCCATCTGGTTAAACAGAATATATTGTGGAATCATAATAATCTGAAATGGCAACATCATGGATATTAACATTGCACTAAACCATATTCCTTTTCCTCTAAACTTGCATCTTGCAAATCCATATGCGATAACTGCAGAAGAACACACTGCTCCCACAGTAGCTAATCCCGATATAATCAATGAGTTTTTAAAAAATACAGTAAAGGAAACATTTGCAAATCCCTTCCAGCCTTTTATATAATTTCCAAGATGAAACTTTTGCGGAAAAAGATGCTCTGCATGACGAAAAATTTCCGTTGTATCTTTAAAAGACCCCATAATCATCCACACCAGTGGATATATCATAACGCAGGCAAAAGAAAAGGTAAATAGATGATAAAACAGTCTCTTTGCTTTTCGTTTTAAAATATAATTTTTCATACACCTTATCCTTCTGATTCATAATAAACCCAATATTTCTGCGACTTAAAAAGGATAAGAGTCAACAGCCCGATAAACAATATCATAAACCATGCCATTGCACAACTATATCCCAATTTTTCGTTAGTAAATGCATTCTGATACATGTAAACCGCATAAAAAAGTGTAGAATTTTTAGGTTTCCCCTCTGTGATAATATAGCTCTGAGTAAATGCCATAAATCCACTAATCAACTGATTAATTAAATTGAAAAAAATAGTCGGAGTCAGCATAGGCAATGTAATCTTAAAAAACTTTGTAATTCCAGTAGCACCATCTACTGTAGCAGCTTCATAAAGGCTGATTGGAACCTGTTTAAGACCAGATAAAAAAATCAACATGGAAGAACCAAATTGCCATACAGCTAAAACAATTAAAACCCATATCGCTGTTTCTTCTTTTCCAAGCCATACTGTTTTAGAAGGAAGTCCTATTAAAGCTAAAAGTGCATTTATCACACCATCACTAGCCCAGATTCGTTTCCATAAAATTGCTACTGCCACACTAGAACCAATAATAGATGGCAAGTAATACACTGCTCGATAAAACCCTGAAAGCTTAGTATTCTTCACTAACAACATAGCCACAATCAATGCCATAATCAGTCGAAGTGGCACTCCAAATAGTACATATTTAACCGTTACCATTAATACTTGCCAAAACAAATCATCCTGTGTAAACATAGTTATATAATTATCTAATCCAATAAACACAGGAGTTTTTAAAATGTTATATCGAGTAAAGGAATATACCAATGACATTACCATTGGATAAAACAAGAATACCATAAAACCAATGATGAAGGGCAGGATAAATACATATCCTGCAACCTCCTCATGGTTTAATATCTGTTTCAAAGTTCTCTTTGTTTCGGCGGTTTTCTGTACTCTATTCAAGATAATACCTCCAAACCTTAATCAGTTTTTACTTTTTTGCTTCTTCTAATGTTCTTTTTGCATATTCAGTAAATTCTTTGGCAGCCGTCTCTACATCCATAGAACCATCTCTGATATTTTCTACATATGTATTAAGTTTGGTATTAACATCGCTCGAACCTGCTGGATCCGGTGCATCAATCGCTGTTGCAACCTCTCCCACCTTTGCAACATAATCGAATACCTGAGCATTAGTACTATCAAGTTTTTCTTTAACTACTTCTTGTACTTCTGTATTAACCGGAACTCCTCGTTCGCCCTGAAGAATTTCATTAGCTTCCACTGAATTTGTAATCCAATCTATAAATTTGGCTGCCTCTGCCTTATATTGAGAAGTCTCAGCTACTGAGAAAAACTGACTCGGTTTTAAGTAAATTGGCTGCTGAGTTGCATCTGCTGTTGTTGGATACATCGACATGCCGAAATCCCTTCCTGCTGCAGTAACCATAGCCGAATACTGATTCGAAAATGAAAAATCATTCCATACGGTACCATCAATAATAGGTTTTGTCTCAACCACCTGTGGATTTTTTTCAACCAAAAGTTCTTGAGGTATGCTAAACTCTGCATCACTAAATTTCTTTATATACTCAAAATCTTTCTTTACGGCAGTTTCATCTCCCGCCTCCAGTTCTTCCCACAAATGAGATCCATAACTTCTTGCGATTTCACCCATCAATACAGATCCACCATCATAGTATGTCAGTACACCTGTTTTTTCATAAATTTCCTGCCCAATCTCATACAATTCTTCAATTGTCATTTGATCTGGTATTGTTACACCTGCTTTATCAACAATTTCTTTATCATAGAATACCGCTGGTGCATTGCTTCCAAGCGACACTGCATAACAAATTCCATCAATGCTTCCACTTTCAATGACACTTTCCGGTATTTTATCCGTCTTAATCGTTCCATCATTAATGAACTCTGAAAGATTGGCCAGTGAATTGCTAGATACATATTTTTCTAAATATCTATAATCCATCTGAATAATATCTGGCATATTACCACCCGCTGTAGATGTCGCTAATTTATCCCAATAGCCATTCCAATCTGTAAATTCAGGCATAATTGTAACATTTGGATTATTCTTCATATAGAGGTCAATCACTTGTTGTGTCAAATCATTCCTAACCTGATTTCCCCACCAAAATAATTTTAAAGTAACCGATTCTCCTTCTCCCGATGATGATGTGTTTTCTGCGGAAACGTCCGCTGAAGTCACCTGTGTGTCTGCAGTTGTTTGTTTCGCATTTTCTGCAGCATCTGGTTTTGAAGAACATCCAGCTACACTAAGAGTCATAACCGCCGCCATAGTAAGTGCCACTCTTTTTCGTTTCATAAATAACCTCCTTAAATTGAATTTATATTGCTTGTTCACGTTTGTAGTATCTTTACTAATCATATTACTAATATTGTCAGTTGTCAATATGTATAATAAAAAATTATTTTTTGTTATAAAATAGTGCACTTTTATTGACTCTGTCATGTATTAATGCTAATATTTCTTTATATCAACTTGTTTTCACATTTATTGGTCGCTTTGTTCATACTTGTAGTCATATTAATATTATTCAAGAAAGGAATACTATGAAACGGAAAATTATTACCAATTGTAACGTATTTGATGGAAATCACGAACAGTTAAAACTGCATTCAAATATTATAATAGAAAATAATCTAATAACGGAAATTACTTCTTCTGATGTACCAGCAGAAAACTTTGATGAAATTATAGATGCTGGTGGACGAACTGTCATTCCTGGTCTGGTAGATTGCCATGTTCATGTTGCTTTAACTGGAGGCGGTTCTGAAATGGAATGCATGCGTGCAGATGAAACCGCAATAAGGGGTGCTAAAAATGCTGAAGAAATGCTATATCGTGGTTTTACTACTGTCAGAGATGCTGGTGGACTAGTCTGGGGAATCAAGCATTGTATAGATACCGGCTACACTATTGGTCCAAGAATCTTTCCAAGTCACTCTGGTATCGGGCAAACCAGCGGCCACTGCGACAACCGTCCAGGTGCAGCTTCCATGCGCACACTTACTGGATATATGTCTCCAGTAATGGATAATAAAATTTGGATTCTAGCAGATGGTGTAAACGAAATATTGAAAGCTACAAGAGAACAATTATTTTTAGGTGCATCACAGATTAAATTATTTTTAGGTGGTGGAATTGCTTCTGTTTTTGATCCACTCTATACCGTTCAATACACCGAAGAAGAAATTCGCACAGCCGTTCAAGCAGCTAAAGATTATGGTACATATGTTATGGCTCATTTATATACTTGTGAGTCAATGCAAAGAGCCATTCGAGCCGGAGTCATGAGTTTGGAACACACTCAACTAATGGATGATGAAACAGCCAGAATGATAAGTGATAACGGCGTTTGGGTCTGCCCTTGCCCAGCATTTGCAGAAGATTCCATGATGGATTTTATTTCCACAGAAGATATGCAGAAAAAATACAGAATTGTCAAACAAGGAGTTGAACAACAAACTGAACTAATTGATAAATATCGTCTCAATGTAGTTTTCGGAACAGATATGGCAACTAACAAATATTTCTGTGAAGAACATCAACTCAAAGACTTTGGTACATGGGGACAACGTTACGGCAGTTTTAAGACTCTTCAAGCTGCTACTGGACGTGCTCATGACCTCTTCAAGCTTTCTACTTATCGAAATCCTTATCCAGAAGGAAAAATTGGTGTTTTAGAAAAAGGTTCATTCGCAGATTTGCTGATTGTTGATGGAAATCCTGTCAAACAAGTTGATTTGCTTACAGACAAAAACAACATTCGAGTTATTATGAAAGATGGCATTGTTTATAAAAATACAATGATTTCTTATTAATACTCATTTCGTATCTGTTCAGAACCCCGTCAGTTAAAGATAATATCCAGGGTTCCGTTCAATGCTTCGCGGATAGCTGTAAAAGCATTTATTCCCTGCTTTCGGGCTGATTCGATGTAACTCATTGTAAGATATTCCTGTGAACCTTCTTCGCTTCAGAAACAACCTGAGACTTTGGTTTTTACTTTTACCATTCTCAGATCCCGCTCCGCCTGATTCTATAAAAAAGCCTAAAAGAGATGGCACATCTTATCTCTACCAACTGATATGTCATCCTCTTCTATTTTCTTCACTCTGCCAATATCGCAGAAAGCCGGGGCATCCCTTGCCAAGGGGTGTTCCGGCTTTCGAATCTCCGATATTACAGATATTTCTTCAAAGTCTCAACCCGATCCAGTCTCTCCCAAGGAAGATCCAGATCATGTCTGCCAAAATGGCCATAAGCAGCTGTCTGCTTATAGATCGGTCTTCTTAAATCCAGCATCTTAATAATGCCAGCTGGTCTTAAATCAAAGTTTTCACGAACGATCTCAACTAACTTCTCGTTAGACAGCTTACCGGTTCCAAAGGTATCTACCATGATGGAGGTTGGGTGTGCAACACCGATCGCATAAGATAACTGGATCTCACACTTATCAGCCAGTCCGGCTGCTACGATATTCTTAGCAACGTATCTTGCTGCGTAAGCTGCGGAACGGTCAACCTTGGTGCAATCCTTACCGGAGAATGCGCCGCCGCCGTGACGTGCATATCCGCCATAGGTGTCTACGATGATCTTACGGCCGGTCAGACCACTGTCACCATGAGGTCCACCGATGACGAAACGGCCGGTTGGGTTGATGAAGAACTTGGTGTCTGCATCTACCATCTCTGCAGGCAGAATCTCATCAAATACATATTTCTTAATGTCTTTATGGATCTGCTCCTGGCTTACCTGATCGTCATGCTGGGTAGATAATACAACCGCATCCAGACGGAATGGCTTGCCATTCTCATCGTACTCTACGGTTACCTGGGTCTTACCATCTGGACGAAGGTAATTCAGAGTCCCATCTTTCCGTACTTTGGTTAACTGACGGGCCAGCTTGTGTGCCAGAGCGATCGGATATGGCATATATTCCTCAGTCTCGTTGCTTGCGAAACCGAACATCATACCCTGATCACCAGCGCCGATAGCATCTAATTCTTCCTCACTCATGGAATTCTCTTTTGCTTCCAGAGCCTTGTCTACACCTAATGCAATATCAGCAGACTGCTCGTCAATCGCAGTGATCACACCGCAAGTATCACAGTCAAATCCGTATTTTGCACGGTCATAACCGATCTCGCGAACTGTCTCGCGAACGATCTTCTGGATATCCACATATGCGTTGGTTGTGATCTCACCCATAACCATCACCATACCGGTGGTGCAGGCAGTCTCACAGGCCACACGGCTCATCGGATCCTGTTCCAGCAACGCATCAAGAATCGCATCTGAAATCTGATCGCACATCTTATCCGGATGTCCTTCGGTCACAGACTCAGAAGTAAACAGTAACTTCTCCATTTATTTTCCTCCTTTGATTTTGGGCAAACGAAAAGTCCGTAGCGAACTGCGGACTTGATAATTATAAATCAAATCCTCTTATTGTTCGATTTCTCGCTCAGGTTGGCACCTTCCTTTCTCGTTCATGGGAAGCTTCCCAATGCCGGTCCGGGGTTGCCGTGACTTCTCAGATCCTTTGTATCTCCATCACTCTGAATAAGGGACTATTACGCACTTTTCTATTTTCGTTGTTTGTAGCACACATCATTCTACTGAATCACATGTACTTTGTCAAGGGATTTCCCCTTGTTTTTTTCTCATTTTTTCTTATTTTGTCATTAGCCGATCTTTAAACGGAATTTCTGGGCTTCTTTATCGGAATCCACCTTCTCGATCTGAGCCCCAAGACCTCTTAATTTCTCCTCGAAATGCTCATAACCACGCTGGATATAACCGATCTCGTCCACAACAGTAAAGCCCTCTGCTGCCAGTCCGGCAATCACCAAAGCTGCCCCGGCACGAAGATCCGGTGCATTGACCTGGGCTCCGGTAAAGCCGTCCACACCGCCGATGATGGCCACGTTGCCCTCTACCTTGATGCTTCCGCCCATGCGTGCCAGCTCATCCACATATTTAAAGCGGTTTTCAAAAATGCTCTCTGTCACAATGCTGGTTCCCTCAGCCAGCGCCAGGGTAACCGTCATCTGTGGCTGCATATCTGTCGGGAATCCCGGATATGGAAGGGTATTGATGTTGGTGTGTCGCTGTTTTGGCTTGCCAACTACACGAACAGCATCGTCAAACTCCACTACCTCACAGCCAATCTCCAATAATTTTGCGGAAATAGCCTCCAGATGCTTCGGGATCACATTCCTCACGGTAATATCACCGCGGGTCGCTGCTGCTGCACACATAAAAGTACCGGCCTCGATCTGATCCGGGATGATAGAATACTCAGTTCCATGAAGCTTTCTCACGCCTTTGATACGGATGATATCTGTACCTGCGCCTTTGATGTTGGCACCCATACTGTTTAGGAAGTTTGCCACATCAACCACATGAGGCTCTTTGGCCACATTCTCGATAATGGTCTGACCTTCTGCCAAAGCTGCCGCCATCATAATATTGATGGTTGCCCCTACAGATACCTTGTCCAGATAAATATGGCTTCCTACCAGATCAATGGCATGTGCCAGCACTGCTCCACGCTCGATCTCTACCTTTGCGCCAAGAGCGCGGAATCCCTTAATGTGAAGATCGATCGGACGGCTTCCGATGTTACAGCCACCAGGAAGCGGAACCTGCGCGCTTTTGTATTTGCCAAGAAGCGCCCCGATAAAATAATAGGACGCACGAATCCGGCGGATGTACTCGTCATCCACCGATACTTCATGAATATCTGATGCGTTAATTTTTACTGTGTGCCGGTCGATCCGGTCCACAGAAGCTCCAATCTCCTGGATCGCTTCCAGCAGTACATTGATATCTCTTACGTCTGGCAGATTCTCGATCAGAACATCTTCGTCTGTCATAATGGATGCCGCTAGGATACCCAAGGCTGCATTTTTCGCTCCGCCGATCGTAACCTCTCCTACCAGCGGGTTGCCGCCCTTCATAATAAACTGTTCCATCCTACACCTCTGATTTCTAAATTAATTTCCATGATTTTTATCTGAAATTGGGCCGAATGCCCCTGTCTCACGTGCACATTATAACACATCTTAAAAATTTGTAAAGGAAACGTTCGTTTTGTTCACTTTTTTGTTACTGTGGCAGGACTTTTCCACAGATAAAATCGTTTCCGCACCGGTTAAAATAATCTGCACCATCATTTAACCCCATCTTATAGGTCTCACCCGTTGCCGGATTCAAAACGGAAATATTATACTGGTCATATCCATATAAGAGAACATAATTTCCACTGTCCGTATAAGCTGCCACCGGCATTCCCTGACCAATGAAATAGAGCATCTGGTTCAAGGTACAACCTCTGGCATCAATGAGAACTGTACCGTCAGTCATCGTTTTTGCCTGGGACAGCTCCGACAGATTTCCCGTAAGAACAGCGGCTGTCTCCTGTGGAGAACGAATGGTCCGGATGGTACTGCGGTTTACCCGGTCCCATAAGATCTGCTGATCCTGATCCGTTACAATCCCCATAACCGGATAAGCTGCCTGGACTGCCTGGGAAAATGTCCCATAAATTCCCTGAAGCTTTCCTCTTCCATAAGCGTAAAATGCCGTTCTTGACTGCCGGTCTCCACTCTGGAATTCCAGGGTCTCTGACTGGTCATACGTCAGCTTTCTTGCCACACTGATCTTGATCGTTCTGCTGATCTCCTGGTCTGTCTGCACAAAATAAACTTTTCTGCGCACCTCTGACGCAAACCAGCCGATATGATCCATAATATCGGTCTTTGCAGCCTCATTGCAGACGATGGTATCCTGATCTGCGTATGCATACCGGAGATCCCCATTTTTCACCAGACGCTGGATATGGATTCTGGAATCCTCCACCTCCACACTGCCAAGATAAAAACCCTGTTTCTCATAGCGGGTCTGGACATTCAGATCCTTATCCACGATCTGAATCGCATACATCGGAAGATCTTCTGCACGGCCGTTCAGCATCCAGATATCCTCCGGATGAGCCAGTCCATACACAAAATCGCCCTGAACAAATCCGAGCGCACGAAGAACGCTTCCCTCTGGCGCCTGGATCTCCTGTTTCTCTCCAGTTGCCATGTTAAATACATGGATCATCTTTGCTTCATAGGCATCCTGGCCCTCTAGCCACGCCAGGCGGGTCCGGTCACTGCTGATGGCGCTGGTCTCCTCAGTCAGTCCATCTGCTACCACCATATACTCCTTACTGGACAGATCGATCCCGTAAACAACGCCATCCTGGTAGACATAAAACATGCCATTCTCATTGAGATAGCTGAGTTTTTCAATATCCTGACGGATTTCATCATAAGAACGGCTGGAATCTGCAAAAAAGCGCTCCGTCACTGCCCCGTCTTTGCTGTAACTGTAAAGCCCAAGTCCCTGATTCCCCTCATGGTTACCCCGGTTCATATAACCGTAAACCAGAAACTCTACGGTTCCATCATCTGCTACATCTAAAATCTGTACATTGTGCTGGTCATAATCGCTTCGCCCGCTCTCATCTGTTCCATCCCGGAATGAAAAAATATTCACACTTTTTCCATCCTGCTGGTCATAGCACCATAGATCCCGGTTAAATACAAAAGCCAGATAACGATTATTCTTACTATAAAGGGTCTGGATCACATCGTCATTTCCGATACCCATAAGAATTCGTTTCCCTGAATACAGAATCCGCTCACCAGAAAAGATCTGGTTCATTTTCCGGTCAAAATCCATGAGATAAATGCGCTTTTCTGTCCATTTCACGGTGTAATAGTCGGTTACCTCATAGCTTTCCGTATTGCCCTGTTCTGCCGTCCGACTGACCTGATAGCTGACTTTGATCTGACCCATAATCCCGTCTAATTCCTGCAGCGTGGTCTCCATCTCTCCCACCAGCTCCATCTTTAAGCCGCCCCAGGTCAGCTGGGAAAAGCTGGATTCCACGGTCACATGACCAAGGGAAGAATTATCCGCTGTGTTTTTCGTTTCCAGATAGGTCACCAGGTCTTTGGCCTGGGTTTCGGACAAGGTTTTGGTGGAAAATTCTTCTGCAAACTGTAACATGGACTGCGCCAGGTTCTGCTCCGGCCACACAATCCTCGTATAATAATGAAGTTCTCTCTGGGATTCTGTCTCCATGGTCACATGAAGCAGGTACTCCGTCCCCCTGGTCAGCAGGTTCTGGATCGGAAGCGTCAGCTCTTCTGTCCCATCCTCAGCCGTCTGCCACTGTCCGGCCTCTGTCTTCTCCACCAGCCGCTGCTTATCCAGGCTGCGGATCTCATAGCTGGTGCTTAACGGAGTTTCTGTATTGTATTTTAAACGCAGCTTTAACTGACGGTCCTCTGGCAGTATGGTCAGACTGTCTCTGGCCACCTCATTTCCCATATCCTGTGTGTAGCCCACCAGACGGTTGGCCTGATCTTCAAATAGCTCTGCCTCGATAACCGGCAGCTCCGGAGCGTCCATCACGGTGTAAACCGTCTCGGACTGTTCCATATTATTTAATGAGGTAAAAAAATAAATGCCTGCTGCCGCCAGGAAAATCCCGGCCAGAATGGCAAATTTCTTGATTGCTTTATTCATATATCAACTTCCTTTTGGAATCTGTGTTTTCTCTTTTCTTAATATAACATCCCATTTTATTGTAAAGGGTATCCAGGAAAACTACAAGTAAATCTTTCCTTAATTCGTTACGGTTCACACGCCACGCAAACAAAAAACGGCATGAAAAGAAATGTACTCGTTCCTTTTCATACCGTTCCCTTTATCTCAGTCGAGAAGACTCCCACCTCTTTAGGTGGTGAGTAATAGCAAATTTGTCTCAGTGGGAGT